>ENA-OQHA01000513-OQHA01000513.1-human-gut-metagenome-genome-assembly--contig:-NODE-513-length-19092-cov-3.405800_pt1 | contig 19092 bp, 28 predicted proteins | sample MGYA00242558_ERZ504707 | MGnify/ENA primary metagenome ERZ504707 (study PRJEB26092, sample SAMD00036197) | human gut metagenome | host: Homo sapiens | study: EMG produced TPA metagenomics assembly of...
CCTTGGTTGAGGCTTTTAAAGGTGATAAACTGACCTTGGTTGCAGGAAGTTCATGGGCTCCAGATGAGGATGTATTCATTCCTTATTTTAATGCTCATCCGGAAATGAAACTGATCATTGCTCCGCATGTTATAGCAGAAAGCCATCTTGAAGAGATTATTGGCAAATTGAATCGGACTGTAGTTCGATATACTCAGGCTACAGAAGCTAATGTACGTCAGGCTGATTGTCTGATTATAGATTGCTTTGGATTGCTTTCTTCAATTTATCGTTATGGAGAAATTGCTTATATTGGAGGTGGTTTTGGAGTAAGTATCCATAATACTCTGGAAGCTGCTGTTTATGGGATTCCTGTGATTTTCGGTCCCGAGAACCGGAAATTCCTGGAAGCTCAGGGATTGAAGCAGTGTCAGGGTGGTTTTGAAATTCATGGAGAGAAAGATTTCATTCAGCTGATGGATCGCTTCCTTAGTGATTATTCTTTCTTGGATAAATCGGGAAAGCGTGCCGGGAATTATGTCCGGGATAATTCCGGAGCACTTGAAAAGATTATGAATACTGTGAAGTTTTAAGAAAATCGCCAGCCTGTTCATGTAAGATGAGAGGCTGGCGATTTTTATAAACAGCAGACGTAGCTATTCGTGCTGGTCTTCTTCTTTAAACCAGGATGCATACATCAGGTATCCATTGGCTATTTTTTGATTTAGTTCCTTGCTTTGCTGCGGGTCTACCCGTTTGATAAATTTTGCAGGGACACCTCCCCATAGGGTATGAGGCTCGATGACAGTATTCGCCAGAACCAAGCTCCGGCGGCAACAATTGCTCCTTCTCCTACGATGCATGATCTAACAGTGTTGATCCCATACCAATTAAAGCATTGTCTTTTACACAAGCTCCATGTAAGGTTACATTGTGGCCAATGGAAACATCATTACCTATTTCTACGGTAGATTTTTCATAGAGAGTGTGCAGTACACTCCCATCTTGTATATTTACCCGATCACCGATACGGATGGAGTTGACATCGCCACGTAATACAGTGTTGAACCATATACTACAATTTTTGCCCATAATGACATCACCAATGATTGTTGCATTATCGGCCAGATAACAATCGTCTCCTATTTGAGGAGTAAATCCTCTGACTGATTTGATAAGTGCCATATAATATTCTATAATATAAGGTAATCCAAATTATATAAGCTTTATGAAAGCGGTAAGGTTGCGTTTCTTAGCCATTGCTTTTCGGTTTCGCTTAACATAGGGCTAAGTGCTTCATATACATTTTTATGGTATTGATTGAGCCATGCCTTTTCTTCGGTAGTAAGCATTTCTGGAAGAATGGCTTCCTGATCGATGGGGCAGAGGGTGAGTGGCTCAAATTTATAGAATACGCCAAACTCAGTTTCTCTGGATGGTACAACAAGCATTGTATTTTCCGTGCGGACACCGTATTTTCCTGCTTTGTAAATACCGGGTTCATTGGTAATGGTCATACCGGGAAGTAGTGGGGCAGGGACATAATTCATGCGGATTTGGTGAGGCCCTTCGTGTACATTAAGGAAGTGGCCGACACCATGTCCGGTGCCATGTCCATAGTTAATACCATCTTTCCACATATATTGCCGGGCCAGTATGTCTAGTTGTGTCCCGCATGTTCCATGGGGGAATTCGGCTGTTGATAAGGCAATAAATCCTTTTAATACTAATGTATAATCTTTCTTTTGCTCTTCGGTAACAGGTCCTAATGCGATAGTACGAGTGATGTCTGTTGTTCCATCCAGATACTGTGCACCACTGTCCAACAGTAATAAGCCTTCTGCCTTAAGCTGAGATGAGGTTTCTGGAGTTGCCTCATAATGTACGATAGCTCCATGTTCCTGATAGCCAGCTATTGTGTCAAAACTGATACCCTGAAATCCATCTTGTTCGGCCCGTAATTCATATAGCTTCTGGTCAATGCTCATTTCTGTCTCTTGGCTGGTTCTGACAGTTTCCTTTAGCCATTTTAAGAATCGTACCATTGCAACGCCATCGCGTTTCATGGCTTTATGGAAACCGGCAATTTCTGTCTCGTTTTTGATGGCCTTAAGGAATGTGACAGGTGAAGTTTGTCGGATTATGTCGTTTTGAGTTGCTATTGTTTGGTAAAGAGTGAAGTTTGTTGTAGGCGGCAGTAAAAATTGCATTCCTTGGATGTCTTTCAAATCCTGTTCAATGGCTGTATATGGCTTTGTCTGGATTTGTTGGTGTTCCAGATAAGCCATAACTTCTTGATTGATTTTTTCAGGATATATATATAATGTATTAGCTTGTGGTGTTATTAAAAGGTAGCTGACAAAAACAGGGTTACAATGTACATCTTTACCACGTAAGTTGAGTGTCCAGGCGATCTCATCAAGGGATGAAAGCAGTAGTGCATTAGCTTGGCTTTTTTGAAGTTCATTGTTGATTAAATCTAACTTTTCCTTGCAAGAGCGTCCGGAATAGGTTTCAGGCAGAATAAAAATGGGTTCTGATGGAAGGGAAGGACGGTTTTGCCATAAATAAATAAAGGGATCTTCTATTGTAATTAAGGAGAGGCGGTATTTTTTAATTCCAGAATTAGATTTTCTGCTTCGGAGACAGTGTTTACCCATCCGTCAATACCTACTTTCTCGTTAGGCTGTAATACTTGTCCCAGCCAGTTGGCAATAGTCGGTGTTCCGGGAACTCGTTCTTTAAACAGGATGATACCAGTGCCTTCCAGTTGTTCTTCTGCTTGAAGAAAATAACGGGAATCGGTCCATAATCCTGCTTTGTCTAGAGTGATGACGACCGTTCCGGCTGAGCCTGTAAATCCGGATATCCATTTCCTGGTTTCCCAATATTCAGGGACATACTCTCCTGAATGAGGATCTGTACTGGGTACTATGAAAGCTGAAATGCCTTTGCGTATCATGATTGCGCGTAGGGCTGTCAATCTGTTTGTTATGTCTTTTTTCATTTTAGAGAAGTTATGTTGCTGGCAAAGTTAGTATTTCTGGTAGATTCTTGATAAAAATAGGTGGAAAGTTTTGTGAATAAATAAAATATGCGTAATTTTGCCCCGCATTTCTAGTGCAGAAATAATTTAATAACAAAATACTTTAATTTTAAAAAAATGATTGTAGTACCTGTAAAAGAAGGCGAAAACATTGAAAAAGCGCTGAAGAAATTTAAGAGAAAATTTGAAAAAACTGGTGTTGTAAAAGAACTGAGAAGAAGACAGCAGTTTGACAAACCGTCTGTACTGAAGAGACTGAAAATGGAACATGCCATTTATGTCCAGAAGTTGCAGCAAGTAGAAGAATAATAAAATTTGCAAGATTGCTTGAATTATTGAATTCTTTTTCATAAATTCGTTGCTGAAATAAAGGCGATGTTTCTTATGTTGAAAGAATCTTTTCTGGAGTATCTCTCTTATGAACGACGTTATTCGGAACATACCGTTTGTAGTTATGGACTGGATTTGTCAAAATTTGAAGAGTACTTAAAAGGAGTGGATGAGGATTTGGATCTCATACATGTAGACGCTGACTTGGTTCGTGGTTGGGTGGTTTCTCTCATGGAGCAAGGTTATACGTCTACTTCTGTGAATCGAAAGCTGAGTTCGCTCCGATCGTTTTATAGGTATTTGCTTCGGAAGAATATGATTCCGGTGGATCCGGTGCTAAAGGTTATTGGTCCTAAAAAGAAAAAACCGCTTCCGGTTTTTGTTAAGGAAGCGGAAATGGATCGTCTTTTGGATGATGCGGATTTCGGTGATGGCTTTTTAGGCGTGCGAGATCGGATGATTTTGGAGGTTTTCTATGAAACGGGAGTTCGACGTTCGGAACTTATAGGCTTGAATGATGCGGATGTGGATTTTCATCGTGTGTTATAAAGGTCACAGGAAAGAGAAATAAGCAACGTTTGATTCCTTTTGGTGAAGAGCTGGAAAGGGATTTACGGGTGTATCTTTCAGTAAGAGATGAAAATATATCAGAACGGGAAAATGATGCATTTTTTGTCCGGAAGGATGGACGAAGGCTTTCTCCTGGAATGGTATACCTTTTGGTAAAGCGTAATTTGACAAAAGTTGTTACGTTAAAGAAAAAGAGCCACATGTTTTGCGGCACACCTTTGCAACCTCAATGCTTAATCATCAGGCTGAATTGGAAGCGGTGAAGGAGTTGCTGGGGCATGAAAGCTTGTCAACAACGGAGGTTTATACTCATACAACTTTTGAGGAGTTAAAAAAAGTTTATGAACAAGCTCATCCTAGAGCGTAAAGAAAAGGAGGTTTTTATGGAAGTAAGAATTCAATCAATTCATTTCGATGCATCGGAAAAATTGGAAGCTTTTATTCAGAAGAAAGCAGAGAAGCTCGAAAAGTTTTGCGATAATATAAAGAAAGTAGAGGTGTCTTTGAAAGTAGTAAAACCTGAAACGGCAATGAATAAAGAGGTCGGTGTTCACGTTTTGGCGTTGAATACAGAGTTTTACGCAGAAAAAGTAAGTGATACATTCGAAGAATCAATAGATGTCTGCATGGAAGCTTTGTCGAAACAATTGTTGAAGGCAAAAGAAAAAATGCAGGGTAAGTAGAAAAAAATCGCGCAAAAGTTTTGCGATTAAAAAATAATATCTAACTTTGCAGCCGCTAAGTCATAAGAGACATGGCTGCAAAGTTTAACTTTCGCCTCTTTAGCTCAGTTGGCCAGAGCACGTGATTTGTAATCTCGGGGTCGTTGGTTCGAATCCGACAAGAGGCTCAGGAAAGTTGGACAGTGTTGTTCAACTTTTTTGTGTCTATAAATTAGGAAAAAAAGCCTTCATTCAAACGTTCATTGGATTTTCTTCCGATAAGAAGTCGGTGTCATCCCTGTATGCTTTTTAAAGCACCGGTTAAAGTGTGTGACTGATTCAAAGCCGCATTCCAGACTGATTTCTGAAATATTCCATTTCCCGTTTAGTAATAGTTTGCAGGCATAGCCAATTCGCATGTCTGTGATATGTTGTCTGAATGTCTTTCCGGTGTTTTCCTTGAAAAAACGGCAGAAGGCAGTTGGTTCATGGCTGCGTATGAGGCTACATCCTCCAGACAGATTGGCTGGGTGTAATGCTTGTTGAGGAAGGCCATGACCTTTTCAATCTTTCGTCCGTTAAACCGTGCTGGGACTGGGTCATAGGCTGGAGAGGAGATGACTTTTTGGGGAGTAAGATGCGTCAGTGCATCCAGCAGTTGCAGAAACTCCACTATTTGTCCCACCCCTTCTTTTTGCGGGATGCGCTTTATTATCTGCGGAATATTATCCGTGCAATTGGATAGTGAAAACAGCAGCCCCCTTTGTGCCTCTTCCAGCAGGCGATTGATACCTTGAAACTGGCTGTAGTGCGAGAAAGCATATTGCATGAAATCCTTTTCGAATTGGATGATAACCCCGTTCACTCTTAATTCTTCCTTCAGGTCGTATTCCGGTGCGTTTTCCAGGTAATGAGGAAGGTTGGAACCTAAAAGAAACAATTGCTGGTCGGAGAAATCGGTCATACCGTCGCCTGCCATTCCCAGGCCATATCCCTTTTCGATGTAAATCACTTCAAACTCACTATGGAAATGCCAGGGATAAGTGAAGTTCTTGTAATCGTAGAACCGGGCCTTCAGCGGGTGGGCATCTGTAATATCCAGTTGTTCGTTGAGTATCTTTCTCATGTCAGGAAAAGGAAAAAGTAAGATGCTGCAAAGTTACGCAAATAACCTGCAAAAATTGGCAAATGTTCATGTTTATTTCTCCTCTAACTTTGGGGCAGATAAAAATTGACATAATATGAACAGTTTGTTTGATGTATCCGGAAAAGTGGCTGTAGTTACAGGCGGTTCCGGGGTATTGGGAAGTAACATATCTGAAGGTCTGTTGAAGCTGGAGCCAAAGTTGCAGCGATTGGAGCACATTCCGACCGGGTGGAAAAAGCGTTGGAAAGACTTAGAAAGACCGGGGGAGAAGTTTGCGGTTTTACCTGTAACGTGCTCGACATGGACAGTTTGCGGGAAGTGAAAGAAAAAGTGTTGGCCCAGTGGGGAAGGGTAGATATTCTGGTCAATGCAGCGGGAGGAAATATCCCGGGAGGTACGCTGACCGAAACGCAGCACGTGTTCGATATGAAGGTGGAAGACTTGAACAAGGTGGTAGACTTGAACCTGAACGGTACGGTATATCCTTGCCTGGTGTTCGGGGAAGTTATGGCCGCACAGAAAAGTGGTAGTATTATCAATGTGTCTTCCATGGCATCTTATGAAGCCATTACCCGTGTACCGGGCTACTCCATGGCCAAGAGTGCAGTAGAGAATTTCACTCGCTGGATGGCTCAGGAAATGGCCTTGAAGTTCAGTGAGAAGATTCGCGTGAATGCCATTGCCCCCGGTTTCTTTATCGGCAACCAGAATCGTGCCGTACTGATAAATCCTGACGGTTCGCTGACGGAACGTAGCCGGAAAGTCATAGCTAAGACTCCGATGAGGCGTTTTGGTGACATCTCAGAACTGAATGGAGCCGTACAGTTCCTGTGCAGTGAGGCGGCCAGTTTCATTACGGGAGTTACTTTGCCCATCGACGGAGGATTCAGTTCATTCAGTGGAGTATAATTTAAGGGAACGGTAACGATGGAAAAGACTTGGAGATGGTTTGGTAAGAAAGACCGCATCACGCTTTCCATGCTTCGGCAGATTGGAGTGGAAGGCATTGTGACGGCGCTTCACGAGGTACCCAACGGGGAGGTTTGGAGCACAGAGGCAATTAATGACCTGAAAAACTATATTGAATCGTACGGCATGAGATGGTCGGTTGTAGAAAGCCTTCCGGTGTGCGAGGCTATCAAGTACGGCGGCCCTGAGCGTGATGCTTGATAGAGAATTATAAAATCAGTCTGGCTAATTTAGGGAAGTGCGGAGTGAAGACTGTATGCTACAACTTTATGCCGGTCATCGACTGGATACGTACAGACCTGCATTATGCCTTGCCCGACGGAAGTTCTTCGCTTTATTTTAACCGGATACGTTTTGCCTATTTCGACTTGAAGATTTTGCAGCGTGAAGGAGCGGAGCGTGATTATTCTCCTGAAGAACTGCAGAAGGTGGAAGAACTGGACTGCCGTATTACTCCTGAGGAAAAGGCCGAACTGATAGATACGATTATTGTAAAAACGCAAGGGTTTATCGACGGTAACATTCAGGAGGGAGAACAATACCCCGTCCGTAAGTTCCGCGAACTGCTTGCATTATATAAAGGAATAGACCGCCAGAAGCTGAGAGAAAATCTGTGTGAATTCCTGAAAGCAGTGATGCCGGTGTGCGATGAGTATGGAGTCAATCTGTGCATTCATCCGGACGATCCTCCTTTCCAGGTGCTCGGCCTTCCGCGTATTGTCACCAGTGAAGAAGACATCGACTGGCTGTTGAATGCCGTGGACAATCCGCATAACGGACTGACTTTCTGCGCCGGTTCCTTGAGCTCCGGAAGCCAGAATGATACCCGTGAACTGGCCCGCCGTTTTGCCCGGAGAACCCACTTTGTCCATCTTCGCAGTACGGAAATATTGCCCGAAGGAGATTTCAGAGAGACATCACATCTGGAAGGAAGAGGTCATCTGCTAGAGTTAATCCGTATTTTTGAGAAAGAAAATCCCGGACTGCCCATGCGAGTAGACCATGGACGTACGATGCTGGGAGATGAAAAAGAAGGATACAATCCCGGTTACTCTTTCTACGGACGTATGTTTGCCCTGGCGCAAGTGGAAGGTATGATGGCAGCAGTTCGTAATGAAATGGAAAGCGGACTCCTGTAATTCAGGGCTGTTTTTGCGTGCGGTACTCTTTGGGAGAGATACCGGTATTTTTCTTGAAAAAACGGCTCAGGTAAGAAGAATCCGGAAACTGACAGAGAGAGGCTATTTCTGCAATGGATAAAGCCGGATTGTTGAGCAGGACTTTCAGTTCGGCAGTCAGCTGTTCGTCGATAAGTGCTTTCGGAGTCTTTCCGTTGGAGTAGGTTTCCGTAATTTCGTGCAGGTAACGCGGAGAGATACAGAGCTGTCCGGCATAGAACGATACCTGATGCATTTGTGCGGCATGTTCGTGAATCAGGTGCATGAACTTGTGAAACAAGAGTTGCTTCCGGGTGTACGATTCGGCCACTGATACGTACGTGTCGGGGATGGAACTGAAAATCCACATCAGCATACCTTGCAGGAAATTCAGTTCCAGCCGTTCGCTGAATGCAGAAGGAGGCTGGGTAAAAAGCAGCTGTCCCATGTTCATCCATAGGCTGATGTTTTTCCAGCTCTCTTCTTCGTGGTTGTATTGTGGAAACTCTCTCATGTAGTTGAAATACGTGGTGTCGAGTGAAATGGCTGCCTGTAGAAAGAGCTTCTTGGGATAAAGCAGGAAGCGGACATGAAAATCATCGGATGCCTCTATAAGTTGCATGATACTTCCTTCCCAGAAAATAAGTTCTGACATTTTGTGTAGGTGAAATTGCTGTGCACCGGTGGAGAGAATACCTTCTCCGCTGGTGCATTGTAGTTGGATGCCACAGTCGAAATGGAGCAGGGAGGCTTTCAGAAAAGCCAGATTGCCTTCGTCATAATGGATGGCGGTGAGAGATGATAATAAGGAAATATCCATGTGAAGATGATTTTATGAAACAAAAATACGGTTTTTCTTCGATAAAAAGAGGGGATAGTTCCGATTTTGAAAAGTTTTGTGCGGTAAAAGGAAGGTGAAAACTTCGTCATAATGTCTAATTTTGCAGCGTTTTAAAGAAGGACATTATGACAAGAAGCAATTCTCAATTATTTATTCTCGTATTCTTAGGTATATTGACCGCATTTGGCCCGTTTGTAACCGATATGTATCTGCCTACCCTGCCTGCCATGACTGACTATTTCCATACCACTTCCTCACAGGTGCAGTTAGGATTGACAGCCAGCATGATAGGATTGGCTGTCGGGCAATTGTTCTTTGGTCCGCTGAGTGACAAGTATGGTCGCCGGCTTCCTTTGATTGTGGCCATGTGTCTGTTTCTTTTGGCTACATTGGGATGTCTCTATTCACGGACCATCATGCAGTTTGTGGGCTGGCGAGTGGTGCAAGGAATAGCGGGTGCCGGAGGAATTGTGATTTCACGTTCCATCGCAGCCGATAAGTATTCCGGCAGGGAACTGGCAAAGATGCTGGCTATTATTGGCGCTATCAATGGAGTGGCTCCGGTGGCGGCTCCTGTGGCTGGAGGAGGAATGGCCGAAAGTGTAGGCTGGCACGGCATTTTCTGGGTATTGTTCGGATTAGGTATATTGTTGTTGCTCGGAAGTCTGCATTTTGCGGAGTCCCTGCCGGCTGTACGTCGCCAGAATGCACGTTGGGCAGATGTGTATAAGAGTTTTCTTACCGTCATTCACAACCGTCGGTATGTATGTTATATCCTTCAGTTTGGTTTTGCCCAGGGGGTGTTGTTTGCCAATATTGCTTCCTCTCCTTTTATTATGCAGGAGCATTATGGTTTTCGCCTTTGATGTTCAGCATCTGTTTTGGAGCTAATGCCATAGCCATTGTCATTTCTGCGACTTCGGCTGTTAGGTTTGCCCATCCGGAACAAGCTTTATATAGGGGAAGTGTCGGAATGGTAATCGCTTCTTTCCTTTTGTGTGTGGCATTGTGTGCCGGTTGCAGTTTCTGGATTTATGAAGTGCTGCTTTTGGCGTTACTTTCCATGTTAGGACTCACCTTTACCGCATCCAATACCTTGGCGATGGATAGTGAACGGGCAAATGCGGGTATGGCATCGGCCTTGCTGGGGGCATTGGGGTTTGCCTTTGGCGGTGTGGTGTCTCCGCTTGTAGGACTGGGAAATATTATGGTCTCCACCGGAGTCCTGTTTTTTACAGGTCCTTTATGTGCGTTCGTTTGCACTCGCATAGCGCTCCGGCGCGCTTTTTCATTGGCACAATATTACCGTAAATGAATTTGTGGTAATTTTCTGTTTTCATTTTTTCCTTTTGGGAATAGGGATATACGTGTAATTCTATATCTTTGTATAAACTAAACTTATCTTATGAATACACGTATCCGAATAATTCCCTGGGTGATGCTTGTGGTGGGCTTCATTTTACTTTCTGCGGGAGTCGCCGAATTGTATCCCTTATGCAGGGCCGCCCGGAATTGCCATCATACAGTGGGAATTGTACAGAGAGTCGAAACCAAGAAGAATTACCGCCATCGTAAACTCAGATACGATACTGAGATGACTGTCATTTATTCCACAGAAAAATACGGGGACTTATCTGTGACCAGAACCAGTCACTGGCCTTTTACAAGGAAGGGAGATGAGATTTCAGTATGGTATCATCCTGAACGTCCAAGAGAGGTTCATCTGCCTGTTTCGGAAGGAGTGTTTGGGGGAGGTCTTGTCGTAATAGGAGCATTGTGTATTTATGGTGGGTGTTTTTTCCGAAAACTATTAAAAACAACATAAATGATGACTAACCAATCTAAATGAAAGTTTTATGAAGAACAGAGTGTTTTTGAAAGCAATTGTGTGCCTGATGTGTGCAGTATCGTCCGTACCGGTCATGGCGCAGTTTAATCTGAAGAAAGCGATTAGTGGGGCTGTGAAAGCCACTCAAGCTGTGACGTTGACCGATGAGCAGATGGGTGAATACGTAAAAGAGTATATCACTTGGATGGATGCCAACAATCAGGTTTGCGCAGATGACAATGAATATACCATTCGCCTGAAGAAGTTGACTGAAGGATTAGGAGACGCAGACGGTATCCCTTTGAACTTTAAGGTGTATTATGTGACCGATGTCAATGCGTTTGCCTGTGCTGACGGTAGCGTACGTGTCTTTTCTTCTTTGATGGACATTATGAGCGATGAAGAGCTATTGGGCGTGATAGGACATGAAATCGGTCATGTGGCTCATCGGGATTCTAAAAAAGGTTTCCGTACGGCATTGCTTACTTCGGCATTGAAAGACGGTATTTCTTCTCAGGGTGGAAAGGCTGCTACATTGACCGATTCACAGTTGGGCGACTTGACAGAGGCGCTGGTGAATGCCCGCTATTCTCAGAAGCAGGAATGTGCAGCAGATGATTACGGATATGAGTTTCTGAAAAAAGCAGGAAGAATCCCTGGGCCATGGCGCTTTCATTCCAGAAATTGAAATCCTTGCAGGAACAGAGTGGTGGTTCATCTTCCAGTAAATTGAATCAGTTGTTCTCCACACATCCGGATCTCGATTTAAGAATCAAGCGTATGGAAGAGCGTGCTACCAGTGAGGGCATTGAAAAACCGGTTGAAAAGACTGCAGAATAAGAATTTTAATTTGGCAGAATAGATGAAGAGGTCGAAACGCATTGGGATTCGGCCTCTTTTTTGTGGATGTATGAATGGCTTTTCAGCATGGATAAAAAATAAAAATCCCCATAACTCATGGAGTTACAGGGATTTATTATCTTGATTAAGTATAGATTACTTATTCAAAGCAGTAGCAACGTCAACTGCGCAAGCTACTGTACAACCTACCATCGGGTTGTTACCGATACCCAGGAATCCCATCATTTCTACGTGAGCAGGAACTGATGACGAGCCCGCAAATTGCGCATCTGAGTGCATACGACCCATAGTATCTGTCATACCGTAAGAAGCAGGACCGAGCATCCCTGTAACCAGCTTAATTAACTATAAATCAAATCTATAGTGGCAATAGATAAACTCCGTGTAAATAAATAAAAGAACTAATTATAAAAATGGGCTGCATTATGGTCAAATTCCCAATGCAATTCCGTTTGTAAGAGAAATCCATATTTGGATTAAGACCGTGTTCTGATTTGAGTGTCGATAAAGTATAAATCACCGTCAATGCCATAAAGTACATTGTTAGGAACTACATCAAACACTTCATATTCTGAATTATGATATTCGTCGTAATAGTCCATTTCAAAGCCTAATGCTTTCATATAGGTAGCTATTTCATCTTCTGTAGCTTCTCGTTCAGCCAAAATGTAAGGTTGTATAAGAACTGCACAGAATTCTTGTTGGCTATTATAGGCGAAACCTATCATCTGATAAGGTACGTTACCAAATAATTTGTTGTGTGCATTTATGCGGATGAAGAAATTCTCCAAATCATCACCTGCGTATTCAAAATTATTCAGTTTAATAACGATATTATCTTTATTTCCTGTATAGACTTCGTTTTCTCCACCTTTACTAAGAAATTCAACATTTAGTTCAGAAAGAGAAATCCATAAATTGTTGGATTTGGCGAAGTCAATCAGCTCTTTTGTTTGCCCTCTCTTATAGCTCTCTGTTGGTTCAAGCGTTCCTGCTGTTTCCTTTTTTCTTCTAGCGATATAGGCTGCTTGCTCCAAGATGCTATTGATTGGCGAGTGCGTTCTATCCATTCTTTGTGAAATTCATTTATATATTCCATAAATCTTATGTTTATGAGTTCAAAACAAAGATAGTTATTCCTTTTTTAACTTCCATGATTGGTACGACATTTTATTTCTTGGGGTTTATAATCTGGATATTTCCTTAAAATGTAGTAGCTCTATAAAAGAAAAACAGCATAAGAGTTTTTAGTCTCAAATGCTGTTCTTTTATTAATGATGCTGTCTTTTCATATTTATTGTAGCTTAGAGGTGTTAAAGCAATAGATTACATCATTTTGTTTATCCGAACATTCGAAAGTGTAATCATCTTGGAAGGCTGCTACTCTTATTGGCAATGGGATTCCTAATTGCTTATTTCCAACGGCTATAACAGAAGCTACACTATTGCTGTATATAGCAATTGTTAAGGTCACTTGATTTGTGTATTTAAGATATTGATTAGGAAAGATACCTGAAATTCTTGCGACTTTGGCGGTTACAGTAAATGTGCTGATTATTTTAATTTCGTCTTGAGGTATTGTAGCCTCTTCTTTGTATATTGTTTTGTTATTATTGTAACAATATCCATTAGTGCATAGTGTGAACAACAGAAAAGCAGCTAAGAAGTTTAATATTTTCATTGTAGATGATTTAGTTTAAAATGTGTTTATTTTTTGCTGTAATTATAATGCTTTTATTGGTCATCAGCCAGTAATTTTCGTTTAATCCTTCCCAACCTTGGGACGGTTCAGATTTAGCTTTCTCATATTTTTTAAAGATAGTGAGGTCTACATCTAATTCAACTTGTGCATTGATGTTAATTGTAATGCTATTATTAAATGTTTTTTCATCGATAATGGCATCTATTCCATCACCAGAATATTTCCCATTCCCTTTATAATCAAGGATGAACTCTTTGTTATTGCTGGCATCAAGAATCTCAAGTCTGATAGATTTATCGTAATATGTAACTCTTATTTTTTGTCCTAATCTTTTTAGTCTTATATTTTTCTAAGTCCTGTTTGTTGCAAATAGGAGTTCCATAATCATAATTCATGTACAATGGTTTAAAAATATTATTCTTAAATTGTACATCTGTTATTTTAAACTCGTCTTTATCACTCTTACATCCATAAGAGCATAAAGTCAAGATTATCATTATTATATGTATTATTGATTTCATTATAGATTGGGTTTTAATCTTTTGTACTATTTATGATAAGAAATATAATAAGTCCCCCAACAAAGAATCCTGTGACAAAAACTGAAAATATATCCATTAATTCAATTTTATGATGATATGTAAGCCTAACCCAACATTTGCATTATATCTGATGTCTAAACCATTTGCAGAGAATCCCTCAAATAGTTCATCAAGTACGATTTTTGTTCCTGTCTTAAACCATTGATTGACAAACATTGTGGTATATGGATTATTAGGAGTATTCCACTCTATCCCTCCAACATATCTCATGAATGAATCTTCAAACCAAATATCAAATTCATTAGTTTGTTCATTGAAATATAAATATGAGTTATCCAGTCCTTTACTTAAAGTAATGCGTAGGTTCTCTACATCAAACCAAATGTTTGTGTCATTACGAAATAGTTTTAATACTCGAATTGTCATAATTCTAAGTACTTCTTCTGGCATTAAAGGTAAGGGACAAAGAGGAAATGGTCTATCTTTATCTATTTTACGATAGGTTTTTGCTTCTCGTTCCATATAGATAATTTCCTTGGCTTCATCGTCTGGAACATATCTAAAGATTAAAATATTTTCCAGAAAACATATTGAGTTAAGTGATTGAACTTGCCAATCTTTTAGTGGACTATTATAAACGTCCATATCAATATTAGACAATATTTCATTAATGTTGATGTCATCAGTTCTAAATCCAGCTTCATTAAAAGCCAAAATCCAATCGCTGTTATCGTTATAGGTGGACTTATTAGATTCTTTTATTAATAATGACAGCAGTTTAAGGATGGAGATTCTATCCTCTCTATCTAGACTTGAAATAGCTCTTTCATTGCAATAAATATTATGCGCTCACCTGTCCCCTTGAATAAGCAATAAATAAAAAAGGTGTGAGGACACTATATTGCTTTATTCTACATTCAGGTCTTCGCACTACCTCTAGCATGAATAAAACAATAGCCCCACACCAAGCAGTATATAGAAACCTTATAAACATAAGGTAGGTATATATCAAGTATGGGTGCTATTGCTACCATCTTCATGCTAGTTTTCAAAGTTGCGAAGTTTGAATGTAGAAGATAATTTCAATAACACCTTTCGTTAATTATGTCCTTTCAGCTTGCTAACACTATAACTCACTGGAATTGTTGCAAAGTTAGCGAAAGGTTTTAAATAATTCTATACGATGTAGGGATAAATAGTAAATCTTCTGCTATCAAACATTATTCGTCTTTATCCCAACATATCTTTGGCTATTTACAAACAGTTATCTCCAGTATGGATTATAAGAGTTAAGTTGGCTTTAAAGTCTAAAAACTTATGGATTTGACCTATTACTATAAGCTGAAATGCCAAACACAAATAATCGGACTTAGGTATATCTGGAGTTTAAAATTTAGGTAGGACAAACTTTGATTGGGGTATATAAAGCTAACCTTGTTCTTTATTTGTCCTACCTGTTATTTAGAAACTCAATGATTCATAAGTCTGCAAGATTTCTTCCTGTCTTAATCCTAAGTATCTTTTAGTAATGGCAACAGAACTATGATTGAACAGTTCCATCAGCTTTACTAAAGCAAGTTCTGAATTATCACAGTTCATATTATAGACCTGTCTACCAAAAGTCTTTCTAAGTGAATGACAGGAAAAGTTCTTAATCTTTAGCTTGTATTTCTTCTTCACTTCTTTAAGAATGATATTTATTCTCTGGACTGAAAAGACTGTACCTTTCTGACTTACTAAGATGGGTGCATTGATTCCAACTGGTTTTATATGTTCGTAACATTCTCTGATATGTTCCTGTAGCTGGGGATTCAGTCTTATGGTTCTTACCTTACCTGTCTTTTTCTCAATTACAGTAAATTCGTCTGTATCTATTATCTGCTTCCATCTTAAAGCCAGAATATCAGAAATTCTTAATCCTGTGAAACAACCTAAAGCTATAAGAAGTGATATTTTATAATTATCATCTTTTGCCAGTTTCCTAATAAGATTCATTGCATCTGACCAAACAAGATAGTCTGCTGTTGTGCTTGAATATTTAAGTGACATAATGTTCTGTTTTATAAGTAAATGAATAAAAGTGGATATTAATTTTGAGTTGGATTTACTAACTCCTTGATTTATAAGGAAACATTCACTAATTATCAAAGTGAATATTATAAAGTAAGGACACTCAACTAAAATATTGAGTGCCCTTGTTTATGCTACAGCATTCCTTCATCTGCAAAACTGTAGTATTCTGTATCTGAAAGGATGATATGGTCTAAGATTTTTATCCGCATAAACTGTGCTGCATCCCTTACCTGTTTAGTAATATCCATATCCTGCCTGCTTGGTTTCAGATTACCGCTTGGGTGATTGTGTGCCAGAATTAAAGCTACAGAATTGGTAAGTAATGCAGCTTGCATAATTAATCTGACATCAGCACAGGTTTCTGTGATTCCTCCCTCTGAAATAAGAGTATATCCTAAAATCTGGTTGGCTTGATTTAGGAACAGGACTTTGAAATATTCCTTGTAGCATATAGTTCCTTTCTTATATGTGGAAAGCATATATTTATAAGCATCCTCTGAACAGGTTACTTTTTGCTGATTCTTGAATTTGGGTTTATAAGATAGCTTCACTTCTCCTACTTTATAATCTATATTCATAATTGTAAGTTTTAGGTATTGGTAGAAATAAAAAAAGGACAACTAACTAATAGCTGCCCTTTTCTCTCTCAATCAATAATTCACTTAGCCCAAAAACCAAGCGTATTCACTATCTCCTAATTTGGCACGTTGAATGCCCTGTACAAACTCTGTGCAGTTAAGATTCCTCTCTAAGAAGTTATCTATGTAGCTTGACTTCACACTACCATTAAGCAAATTGAGCAATTGCCAACCAGTAATGCTGTCTCCTGTACTTTTAAAGTTTGCATCAGAAACAAATGCCCTGCAAGCTGCATTAATCTGACTGTCCCCCAACAATAGACGAGGTAAACGTTTTTGTTGGTTAGGTGTAAGAGCTTGATATAATCTCATCCTGCCTATTATCTGACAAAATTCGCTTGTGGTGATTGACATCTGTCCAAGCGTTCTTAACAGGTGCAGGTCTTTGGATGGGTTGTAAGCATGGAAGAGATTCAATGCAGCTGCATATAGTTCCTGTACATTTAAGACTTCTATCTTGTCCTGCAAGCCATCAGTAGTAAGCATTAAATTAGAGCACACACGATTACGAAATCCTATGAAAATTTTAAACCTTTCCACAGATTTCTTACTGTACAAGTTAATCTCGTTATATGCTCTCACTCCACCAATAGATAAAGCCAAACGATTACCGTATTCATCATGTACGATAGATGGAATTTCAAAACAGAAACACATTCTCTGATAGAACAAAGTTTTCTCTTCGTCTGTCAGTTCTGAAGCTTTCTTACCTAATGCACTTGGTATTCTACCATTGATAGGGTGTGAGATTCTAATCTCTGGTATATCAAACTGCTCTCCATGAAAATAATCCTTGGCTGCATCCACTACTGCACCTATAAAAGATTGGTGACTTATGGTTTCCTCCATTGATGCAAAACTTGGATGATGCAGTCTTTGGTGAGATGCTGTAAGGTTACTTCCTGTGTGTTGGCTTCAATGAAATGGTTTACTCTCTTGGGTGTTGTAACTTCTTCTATAATAATAGCTTCTTCTGCAAACTCACCCATGTTTAATGATTCTTTACGCTGTGCCATAGCTGGCATAATTACTAAATTTCCCATAATGTAATTGAATTAAATGATTATTGATTGAATTGATTAAACAAGAACAAGCCTAAAACACAAATGAATTTCTTCGTTTGCATCTTAGGCTATTCTTGTGCTTTTCCCTAAAGAGACTTTATTTGAAGTGAGGAGCTTAGTAAATTATTCCATTAACAATGGTAATAGTGCATCGTGCCAGTTTTCTTATTAATAAGCATTCTTTTTTTAGTCAGCCACCAAAGAAAGTTTTTAAAGTATTCTTTTTTCTTAAAGTTACCATGAGGGGGAGTAAAATAGTGGTATGGTATCTCGTATATAACTCTTTATATATAGAAACAGGATTTGAGTTTGATTTATAAAATAATATCTTGAAGTTCTTCATTGTCTTTTATATCTTGCTTCGTGCCAACTAATCCACTTTCCAATGATTTCATAAAAGCGTGCATGTTTTGGATTCCTTCAAATAGTTTCTCTTTGCACTTCTTATAAATCATGCATTCTCTTGAAATTGGATTCCCTCTGCTTTCATTATAAGCTATCATGTGCTCAAAGCGAGCTTTAACTTCTTCCACATATTTATCTTTGGGTTGGTCTAAAATGAGACCTTTGGCTTTTAATATGGTTGAATCACCAACTTCGTCTAATAAGTCCAGTTCTATTAGCTGGTCTATATATTTATTAATGGTATCATGCCCCATGTGAATTAGTTTTTCCAGTTTTCTCATGGGTAAAATAATGGTATGGCTATGTGGTTCTGCTGCACTGAACAGTTTAAGAATGAATCCTCTAAGTTTCAAATCCAATGTATCATTATATGAATCGTAAAACTCCCTGCTGATTCTTCTGTAATTTCCATAAGTAACTGGAGAAAAGATATAATCAGTCCAAGTTCTGTCCTTTTTGCCACTGTTCTTTTCTTGTATGGTAACTTCTCCTGTATCTCTTAACTTGTCATTGAATGATTTGGTTTCCTGTTACCTTTATAGTTGAATTTTGATTCATCAACAAATGATGCAAGCTCCTCTATGGTAGTATCAGTTGTTAGTGTGCTTTTATCTGCTATTAATAGTAACACATAGGTTCTGTAAACATCTGCACAACCAAGTTTCTGAATAAGAGTATTATTTATTACGGTGTATTCTTTGAATGGTAGTTTCGTCATAAGGCAATCGCTCAATATGGTTAATAAGAATGATTTGGTTGGTCTTTAATAGAAATCTCATTTTAGAAGAACTTAATCTGTTGATTTTCCTTAGTTCGCTTAGCTTGTCATATATATGCTTGTTGTAAATCCACATATCATTGTTTTTTATAAATACCCCATATCCAAATTACCATTGCAATGCTCGTAAGAGGATTGCATGCTCTAATAGGAGTGTAGTAGTAGGAATGTAGAGAGGGGGTGATTAAGCACACGGTAAAAAGGGAATAAGCACACCCAATAAATTAGACAAAATCAATCTCTGTACTTTAAATCTTATCTTTTCAGTAAGCCAGTTTTTGCAATGAGATATAATAGGTAGTAACCTTTCCATTTTTCTTTCTCCTTATTTTTAGATAGTTATTAATATTAGCCCATAATCCTATATGAACCCTGTTATCTTTTACTCCTTGTCTTAGTGCTTTTCTCTGATTTGCTCATAAGTAAATTCTTGCATTTTAGAAATATTGAATGATTTGTAAATAGGGAATCTTGGTAGTGGAATTATCTGTTTGAAGTTG
>ENA-OQHA01000514-OQHA01000514.1-human-gut-metagenome-genome-assembly--contig:-NODE-514-length-19089-cov-4.696656_pt1 | contig 19089 bp, 30 predicted proteins | sample MGYA00242558_ERZ504707 | MGnify/ENA primary metagenome ERZ504707 (study PRJEB26092, sample SAMD00036197) | human gut metagenome | host: Homo sapiens | study: EMG produced TPA metagenomics assembly of...
AGCAGTCCGCCGCCGAGCAGCCTGCTGACGAGCAGTCCGCCGACGAGCAGTCCGCCGCAGACCAAACATCCGACGATCAACCGCTGAGGGCGCGAAGGAGTAAGGGGGATCATCATGCGAGCACGATTCATTCTGTCCGAAACGTGGGCCAACCTCACCCGTAACCTGTCGATGCTGCTGTCGCTGACGCTGGTCACCTTCATCTCATTCCTGTTCATCGGCGCTTCGGTGCTTACTCAGGCGCAGATCACCAAAGCCAAGGGCGACTGGTACGACAAGGTCGAGGTCGTGGTGTGGCTATGTCCCGACGGCACCAGCCAGTCCGCGAACTGTGCTTCCGGCAAATCGCCTCAGCCAATGAGATCACGGCACTGCAGAAAACCATTCGCGATGAACTCAACGACGTGGTCTCCAACATCGACTATGTCAGCAAGCAGGATTTCTACGACAACACCTTCACCAAGCAGTACCCGAACGGTGAATTCCAAGGCCGTACGCTGACCGCGGACGATATGCAGGACTCCCTCTGGCTCAAGCTCAAGGACCCCACCAAATATCAGGTGGTCTCCGAAGTGCTCTCCGGCAAGGAGGGTGTGGAGGACGTCACCGACCAGCGCCAGATCTTCGACCCGGTGTTCGCCGTGCTCAACCGAGCCACGGCGGTTACGGCCGTGCTCGCCGGCGTGATGGTGGTGGTCGCCATCCTGCTGACCGGAACCACCATTCGTATGTCCGCCGCATCCAGACGAACCGAAACCGAAATCATGAGGTACGTGGGTGCCTCGAACTGGACGATTCGTCTGCCGTTCATTCTGGAGGGCACCATCGCCTCGCTGATCGGCTCGGTGCTCTCGTGCCTGATGCTTTCGGCTATCGTCAACGTGTTCGTCACCGGCTGGCTGGCGAAATCCGTTACCTGGATTCCTTATGTGAATCAGCTCACGGTACTGGTGATATCGCCGTTCCTGGTTGTGGGCGCGATACTGCTGTCCGTCATCGCTTCAACCATCTCGTTGCGGCGTTATTTGAGGGCGTAACGCGACCGGCTTACCCGCGAGAAATGTGATGACATCGTGTGCAAGCCTCTCAGGTTCGCATGTTATGGTATTGGCTTAAGTGAGCGAAAGGACTATTCACATATGACGAACGTACGTGTGATCAAGCCCGCACTGGCGGCACTGGTGGCCGCCGCAGCCTGTGTGGGAGGTCTGGCGTTCAGCTCGGCACAGCCTGCCCAGGCAGACACCTATTCCGACCTGATCAATGCGCAGAACCAGCACGCCGCGTCGGTACAGCGCGAGGCCGAACTCAAGCAGCAGCTGGCCGGTGCCAGCCAGGACCTGGCGAATAAGGTACTTGAGCTGGACGATCTGACCAACAACAAGATTGTCGCCGCGCAGGCCAAGGTCACACAGGCCAACGAGGATGCCGCCACCGCTCAGGACGAGGCCGATGCCGCATCCGGACGTCTTTCCGCCGCGCAGAAAGACAAGGAGACGCTTGAGGAGCAGATCAAGCAGACCGGCAAGGACTACGATGACGCGCACGCCGCCGTGGCCCAGCTGGCCCGTGACGAGATGCACGGCTCGAATGCTTCCGACGTGATGAGCGTGGTGACGGGTGCCACCAGCACACAGGACTTCGTCAACTCCATGCAGTCCCGGGACGCGTTGTCCCGCAACGAGGCGAATGCGGCTTCCTCCGCCGCGACCTCACTGAGCACGTCGAAGAATCGTGGCGAGCGCTTGGCGGCCATCGAAAAGCAGATCGCTGTGCTCAAGACCCAGTCCGATGAGAAGGCCGCTTCCGCACAGACCGCCGCCGAAACCGCGCAAAGCGAACGTGACGCTTGGATAAGCTGCGCCAGGAAGGCGAAGCAAGGCGTGACGAACTGTCTTCCATGATCGACAGTCTGGATTCCCAATCCGCCAAGCAGGCGGCCCAGACCGTACTGATCGCTTCCCAGGTCGATTCCTACAATCGTCAGTTCCAGAAGGAACAGCAGGACGCCGCCAACAGGGTGGATACCGGTAACCAGGGCGGTACGCCGTCTACTCCGGTGACTCCTACTCCCGCTCCCACACCGACGCCGCCCCCCACTCCGACGGTTCCCGGCGGTGGCGGCAGTAGCAGCGGCGGCCAAGGCACGTCGAACGGTGATTACGGCAACGCCTATGCCGCCGGCCAGTGCACGTATTGGGCGTATGAACGCCGTAGACAGATGGGCATTGGCACGCCGTCCTATCTCGGCAATGGCGGCGACTGGTGGCGCAACGCCCCTCGTACGGCTTGCGCGTGGACCACAACCCTCAGGTCGGTGCGGCGCTCTCCTTCCTGCCTGGTCAGGATGGTGCCGACGGTACCTATGGCCATGTTGCCGTAGTCGAAGCCGTGTATGGCGACGGCACATTCCAGATCTCCGAAATGAACTGGGGTGGTCCGTGGAACATGCACTACCGCACCTTGACCAATTTGGGTCAGTACTGGTTCGTCCACTGACCGGTTGGTTCGGCCGATATATGCGGTTGAAGGGTTCCTCTTGAAGAGGAACCCTTTTTCGTATTCGAGGCCGGTCCGTGATATCGTCGGATGTTGCGTTGCTACCCACGAGTTGCTACCCACGAGTTGCTACTCACGAGTTATTGCCCACGAAAGGAGGAGACATGCCCAAGGAAACCGGTGAGAAACTCATCGCCCAGAACAAGAAGGCCCGGCATGACTATGCCATCGAAGACAAGTACGAGGCAGGGCTGGCCCTGACCGGCACCGAGGTCAAGTCGTTGCGCGAAGGCCGCGCATCGCTGTCCGAGGCGTTCATCTCCATCGACCGCCGTGGCGAGATGTGGCTGGAGGGCGCGAACATCCCCGAATACCTGAACGGCACATGGAACAACCATGCGCCCAAGCGCAAGCGCAAGCTGCTGCTGCACCGACTGCAGATCACCAAGCTCGCCCGCGGCATCGAGGCCAAGGGATACACGATTGTGCCGCTGAGCCTGTACTTCAAGGACGGTCGCGTCAAGGCGGAGATCGCACTGGCCCGAGGCAAGAAGGAATTCGACAAGCGCCAGGCCCTGCGCGAAGAGCAGGACAAGCGCGAAGCCCTACGCGCCATGCGCTACGCCAACATGCGCCACTAGTCCCTACTCTTGCTCCCTCCGGAGGGGAGCCAAGAGTAGGATGTCCACGTTGTGGGCCATTTCGCCCACGATTAACGCTTCCGTAGCATTGCACTCCTACGCTCTGGAACCATCTGGGAAACATACCCGCCCAGCTGACTATCCGGAGAGAGGAAATCCAATGTCTCTAAGCAAGGGAATACAATCCGCTGCGGCCGCCGCCCTGAGCGCGGCCATGCTGATCGCCGTGGCGGCCTGTGGCACGACTGACGGCACCGACACCGCATCCAAGAGCGGCGATTCATCCAAGGACTCGTCCAGCACTTCGATTCAAGGCTTCGACACCAGCAGCATCCAGAAGGACGACGAGATCGCCGCACTGCTGCCCGATTCCGTGGCCGGCGACGGCACGCTGACCGTCGGCGCCGATACTTCCTATGCCCCGGCCGAGTTCCTGGCCGAGGACGGCAAGACCCCGGTCGGCTTCGACGTCGACCTGTCCAAGGCGCTGGCCGCAGTGTTCGGACTGAAGGAAAACACCGTCTCCTCCACGTTCGATTCGATTATCCCGTCCGTCGGCTCCAAGTACGACATCGGCATCTCCTCCTTCACCGTGACCAAGGAACGCATGGAGGCCGTCGACTTCGTCACCTACTTCAAGGCCGGTTCCACGTTCGTGGTGCAGAAGGGCAACCCGAACAAGGTCGACTCCTCGAACCTGTGCGGCGTGAAGGTGGCTGTGCAGACCGGTACCACCCAGGAAGAGGAAGTCAACAAGGCCAACGAGCAGTGCAAGGCGGACGGCAAGGATGCCATCGACATCCAGTCTCCAAGCTGCAGACCGATGTGACTACCGCCGTGGCTTCCGGTAAGGCTGATATCTTCTACGCCGATACGCCGGTTGCCGGCTACGCCATCAAGCAGACCGGTGATACGCTCGAGGCCCTCGGCGAGGACGTTGGTGTGACCCCTGAGGCCGTGGCCGTCAAGAAGGGCGATTCCAAGACCGCCGAGGCCGTACAGAAGGCCATCCAGAAGCTGATGGATGATGGCACGTACAAGAAGATCCTCGACACGTGGGGCGTCTCTTCCGGCGCCGTCGACAAGGCCGAGATCAACCCGTCCGTCGAGTAGTTTCGGTTACTATGAAGACTCCCGTTGCCCTGCGGCGGGAGTCTTTTTGTATATGTATGCACTGTAGTGTATAAATATGCTTAACCGTTGATCGTTGCCGTTGAAGCGGCGTAAGAGAGAAGAAGAAACGATTATGCAGTCCACCAAACTGAAGTCCATTATGGCCATTGCACTGAGCTCGGCCATGCTGTTCGCCACCGCCGCTTGCGGCACCTCCGACAAGGCCGATGCCGGTACGGATTCCGCCAAGGGCTCCGATGCCGCCACCATCACCAGCTACGATGTCAGCTCCGTGGAGAAGGATGACACCATCGCCGCACTGCTGCCTGAATCCGTGACCAAGGACGGCAAGCTCACCATCGGCACCAACCCCTCCTACGCCCCGGCCGAATTCCTCGACGCCGACGGCAAGACCCAGATCGGCTACGACATGGATCTCGCCCGCGCCATGGGCAACATCTTCGGTCTCGAGACCGAAATCGTCTCCTCCAACTTCGATACGATCATTCCGGCCATCGGCTCCAAGTACGATCTGGCATCGCCGCCTTCACCATCACCAAGGAGCGCATGGAATCCGTCGACTTCGTCTCCTACTTCACCGCAGGCATGGGCTATGCAGTGGCCACAGGCAACCCCAAGAACGTCGATGAGAACGACCTGTGCGGTCTGAACGTTGCCGTCGAGACCGGCACCGTCGAGGAAGAGGCCATCAACAAGACCGCCAAGCAGTGCAAGGCGGACGGCAAGAAAGACATCACCATCCAGTCCTCCAAGCAGCAGACCGACGCCACCACCGCTGTGGTGACCGGCAAGGCCGACGTCTTCTTCGCCGATTCCCCGGTTGTCGGCTACGCCATCGCCCAGACCGATGGTCAGCTGGAACAGCTCGGCAAGGACTTCGATGAAGTGCCGAACGCCATCGCCATCAAGAAGGGCGATTCCCAGACCGCCGAAGCCGTGCAGAAGGCCATGCAAAAGCTCATGGACGACGGCACCTACACCAAGATCCTCCAGCACTGGGGCGTCGAATCCGGCGCACTGGACAAGGCCGAAATCAACCCGGCCGTCGAATAGTCGACAAGCTGTCGCGAAAATTCGAATGGGGCGCACTGTTTGTAACACAGTCGCCCCATTCGTGCACTAAGGTTCAATGCTAGTTGCAACTTGCAGTTCAGGCTGCCCAACACATCCAAGGAACCAGATTATGGCGAAGAAAGAAGTCGACGGTGAGGGGCTGAACATCCCCAATCGCATCAAGGCGCTGCCGGTCAAGCGCCCCGGCCCGATTGTGGCCGCAGTGATCGTGGTACTGCTCGCCGCGATGCTCATTCAAGGCTTGATTACCAATCCGCGACTGGATTGGCCCACCGTCTGGAAGTACCTGTTCAACGAGAACGTGCTTGAAGGCATTCGCTATACCTTGGAGCTCACCGTGATCTCCATGGTCGTGGCGATCATCCTGTCGGTGATTCTTGCCATCATGCGCAAATCCATCAATCCGGTGCTGCGCGGCGTCAGCTGGTTCTTCATCTGGTTCTTCCGCGGCACGCCTGTGTACACGCAGCTCATTTTCTGGGGTCTGTTCGCCGTGCTGATTCCCAAGATCAGCCTCGGAATTCCGTTCACCTCGGTGGAGTTCTGGAGCATCGACTCCAACGTGGTGGTCACCGCATTCAACGCCGCATGGATTGGTCTGGCCCTGAACGAGGCCGCCTACCTGTCCGAAATCGTGCGTGCCGGCCTTGAAGCCGTGGACCCCGGCCAGACCGAGGCGGCCAAGCGCTGGGCATGAACCGCACGCTCATCATGCGCCGCATCGTGCTGCCGCAGGCCATGCGCATCATCATCCGCCCACCGGCAACGAGACCATCGGCATGCTGAAGACCACCTCGCTGGTCACCGCCGTGCCGTTCACCCTCGAACTGCAGTTCGCCACCAACGCCATCGCCAACCGTATCTACAAGCCGATTCCGCTGCTTCTCGTGGCCTGCTTCTGGTACCTGCTGATCACCTCCATTCTGATGGTTGTGCAGTCCCGCCTTGAGGCGCACTTCGGCAAGGGCTTCAACGCCCGCCCGGTGGGCACCAAGGGCAAGCAGCCGCCATACGATCCGCCGTACCCCGGCAAGTCTGACGGCGAGCCGAAGGACGATGTGAACAAAATCAATCAGACCACCTTCGCTGGGCTGAATGCGTAAGGCGGGAGCGAGAATTATGACTACGAACGACATCACCAACTCCGCTCCGGTCGTGCGCAAGGCGGTTGACGGTTCCGTGATTCCTGCTGTCAAGGCCGTGCAGGTGCACAAGGCGTTTGGGCCGCTGCATGTGCTCAAGGGCATCGATCTAACCGTTATGCCCGGCACTGTGACCGTGATTCTGGGGCCCTCCGGTTCCGGCAAGTCCACGTTCCTGCGTCTGATCAACCAGCTGGAAACCCTGACCGGCGGTTCCATCGAGGTGGACGGCGAACTCATCGGCTACAAGCACGTGACCAAAAACGGCCAGGACATGCTGCAGACCCTGGACGATAAGGAGATCGCCGCACAGCGTTCTCGCCTCGGCATGGTGTTCCAGCGCTTCAACCTGTTCCCGCACATGACCGCGCTGGAAAACGTGATGGAAGCCCCGATTCACGTGCAGCACCAGTCCAAGAAAGCCGCCCGTGACCTGGCCGTGGCCGAGCTTCAGCGCGTCGGTCTGGGCGATCGCATGGACTATTACCCCTCCCAGCTGTCAGGTGGTCAGCAGCAGCGTGTGCCATTGCCCGTGCTCTGGCCATGAAGCCGGAGATCATGCTTTTCGATGAGCCGACCTCCGCCCTTGACCCCGACTGGTGGGTGAAGTGCTCAACGTCATGCGTTCCTTGGCCAAGGAAGGCATGACCATGGTGTGCGTGACCCACGAAATCGGCTTCGCCCGCGAAGTCGCCGACCAGATCGTGTTCATGGACGGCGGCGTAGTCGTAGAAAAGGGCGGCCCCGACATCATCGACCACCCCACCGAGCCTAGGTTTAAGGACTTCCTACAGCATGTGCTGTAGGAAGGCTGTTATATTACCTCAGCACTGTCGTGCTTCGGCGTCGCCTACGGGGAGCCCACTGGGCTCCCCGCTTTACGGCTCCGCCTACAGCACGTGCTGTAGGAAGGCTCGTTGTTGCAGCTCCAAAAGCGTACTCTGATGAACTCAGCGTACGCTTTTCACGAAGGGGCATGTTCCAATCCTGCAAAGGCGGCGGGTTGGATTCGCTTTGCGCAATAATCGTCCGCTAGGCTGGTGAACCATGTGTGGAATCGTTGGATACGCGGGAAATATTGAAACGGCATGCGGCAAGCCTTTGGAGGTCTGCCTGCAAGGCCTGGAACGTCTGGAATACCGAGGCTATGACTCGGCCGGTGTGGCGCTGACCGCGCCCGGCATGGATAAGGTGGTCGTGCGCAAGAAGGCCGGCCGTTTGAAGAACCTGGTCGAAGACATCGAGCGCAAGCCGATGCCGCTCGCCACGTGGCATCGGCCACACGCGCTGGGCCACCAATGGCGAGCCGAGCGACGTGAACGCCCACCCGCACACCAGCATGGACGGCAAGGTGGCCATCATCCATAACGGCATCATCGAAAACGCTCTCAGCTGCGTCTCGACCTGCAAGCCGAAGGCTACCGATTCGCCTCCGCCACCGACACTGAGGTGGCCGCTAAGCTGCTCGGCAAGATCGTGGACAAGATTATCGCGGACGAAGGCAAGCCAGACTTGTTCAAGGCTGTGCGCCGTATGGCCCGCATGCTTGAAGGCGCGTTCACCATTCTGGCCACCGACTGCCGCCAGCCGGACATCGTGGTCGGAGCCCGCCATGATTCGCCACTGGTCGTGGGCCTTGGCGAGGGGGAGAACTTCCTCGGTTCCGACGTCGCCGCATTCGTGGCCTACACCAAGCGCGCCATGGAAGTCGACCAGGATCAGGCCGTATGCGTGTCCGCCGACAAGGTCATCGTCGCCGATTTCAACGGCAACGTGGTCGAAAACCCGAAGACCTACACCGTGGATTGGGATGCTTCGGCCGCCGAAAAGGGCGGCTGGGATTCCTTTATGGACAAGGAGATTCACGAAGACCCTGCCGCAGTGCAGCGCACCCTGCTTGGCCGCTTCGACACGAATGGCGACATCACCCTTGATGAAGTGCGTATCGACGAACACGACTTCAAGTCCATCGACAAAATCATCGTCGTGGCCTGTGGCACCGCCAGCTACGCCGGCCAGGTAGCCAAATACGCCATCGAACACTGGGTGCGTATCCCCGTGGAAATCGAACTCGCGCACGAATTCCGTTACCGTGACCCGATTCTGACCCCGCGTACGCTCGTGGTGGCCATTTCTCAGTCCGGCGAAACCATGGATACGCTGATGGCCCTGCGCCACGCGCGCGAACAGGGGTCCAAGGTGCTGGCCATCTGCAACACGCAGGGTGCCTCCATTCCGCGCGAATCCGACGCCGTGCTCTACACACACGCCGGCCCGGAAGTTGCCGTGGCATCCACCAAGGCGTTCGTGGCGCAGATTACCGCCGCCTACCTGCTGGGCCTGTATCTGGCGCAGGTCAAGGGCGCGATGTTCCGCGATGAGATTCATCAGATGCTCGACTCCCTGAAAGACATGCCGCGCAAGATTCAGTGGGTGCTCGACACCCAGCCCAAGACCATCCAGGCGGCCGCCGAGCGCATGGTGAACGCCAACTCCTTCTTGTTCCTCGGCCGCCACGTGGGCTACCCGGTGGCGCTTGAGGGCGCGTTGAAGCTCAAGGAAATCGCCTACACGTTCACCGAGGGCTTCGCGGCCGGCGAGCTCAAGCATGGACCGATCGCGCTGGTGGACGAGGGTGAGCCCGTGGTGTTCATCGTGCCGCCGCAGCGCGGCCGCAATGTGTTGCACGCCAAGGTGATCTCTGGTATCGAGGAGGTCAAGGCTCGTGGCGCGTACATCATCGCCGTGGCCGAGCAGGGCGACCCGGATGTGGAACGGTACGCTGACGTGGTGTTCTGGCGCCCCGCCTGCCCAACGCTGATGAGCCGCTGGTTGACGTGGTGCCGCTGCAGCTGTTCGCCATGGACATGGCAAAGCTCAAGGGCTACGACGTGGACAAGCCCCGCAACCTCGCCAAGTCCGTGACCGTTGAGTAAGCCACATCGGTATGTGATTGACGAGCCTCATATTCCGTTTGAGATGGACGTGCTGTATGAGGACGAGCGGATCATCGTGGTGGACAAGCCGCATTTTCTGGCCACCATGCCACGCGGCATGTGGTATCGGCAGACCGCGCTGATCCGATTGCGTGAGCGGCTGGGGAGCCGGACATCACGCCAGCGCACCGATTGGACCGCATGACCGCCGGCGTATTGGTGTTCGTGCGGGATTCGGCCTGCCGCGGCGCGTATCAGATGCTGTTCCAGAACCGGCAGGCCGTCAAGATCTATGAATGCCTGGCACCCTGCCGGCCGATCAGCGGCCCGCGATTCGGCACGATCATGCAGGTCGAACCGCCACGCCCCGTTCCCATTGCTGCGCCGATCGCACATCACCAAGGAACACGGCACGATGGCCGCATTCGAGGAACCGGGTTTGGCCAACGCCGAAACCCTCATCGAGCGCGGCGACCTCTGTTTCCCTCCCGCTGGCGGGAGGTGGCGCGAAGCGCCGGAGGGTGGTCCCCATCCGGGAAATCACCCCATCTGCCGCTACACACTCCACCCGCGCACCGGCAAAACCCACCAATTGCGCGTCCACATGAATTCGCTCGGCCTGCCCATCGTGGGCGACGACTTCTACCCGCGCATCCAGACACGCCCCTACGACGATTTCAGCCAGCCGCTGCAATTAGTGGCGCGTGTGCTACGATTCACCGATCCAATAACAGGCGAGAAGCGCGAATTCGTTTCCCGTGTGCCGCTTAAGATCTGATTTCTTAGGGGGGATGGCGAGACCAATCCCCGCCCGTCCGAATCACTGTCCTTTCGACTGGCCATCCAGCTCATTGCATCGTCGTACACCATCATGATGCGCTTGCGATAGCTATCGATGAATTCCTGCGCACCAATGCTCGCGATAACGTCGTGAGCGGGTTGCACGGTGCTGTCGAATGCCTCCGGCAGCTATCCACCAAGGTGTGGAATCGTAAAATCACGGATTCCTCATCTAATCCCATCCGCTGTGCGAATCGTTCCAGATGTTTGCGGCGCAATCGAAGAAGATCTCGGCGTCCGCCGATGTTCATCGCCAAAGTGGCATTTATGATCTGCTTGCCATGCCCCAAATAAGGGAACACCGAAGCAAGGTCATAGAGCGGGGCAAGCCGCACGGACGCGCCATCGAGCAATAGCGAGTAGTTCTTGGCGTGGCTGTCTGTTGCCCCGACGAGATAACTGGCGAGGATGCCGTCGGTGAAGGCTCGGATATTGCTTTCGGCCTGACCGGGCAGACCGTGCTTGCGCAACATTTCCGCATATGCATTGGACGTTGGGCCGTTGTGTTCCTCGTATTTCAGCGATGAGGGAATGCCAGCGCTTGGGTAAAGTCTTCTTGGTGCAGGGCCGTCACCGTACCATTGGCGGACACTATACGGTCATACCGCTCGCTGATGATGGCTGGGACCCCATCAAAGATGTGAAAAGAGGTGTGGGCCACGGGTATTCCCATCGCCTCCACAATGCGCATGGGTGATGTGTTCGTTGAATGCTTGGTGTGGAAGGGTCGGTATGCCGGGCTTGATGATATGAGTCGTCCGCGCGATTCCAGTGGTGGAGAACCATGATCCATTGCGGTTCCTCAGTGCGATCTTGCCCTGCTGTCCCGCGACCGACCAATGCTCGTCTACGCTTGCGGACTGGATGCCTGTGGGGGCGGCTGCGCGTAGTCGATTCGCGATCTGCGAATCGCTGATTGGAATAAGCGAATCGTCATCTATGGGCAAGTGCGGGTCGGCGGACAGCCGTAATGCGCCGGTGGCATCGAATCCGATGGCTTGCAACAGATCAAATGCGCTTGTCGATCGGGCATGATGCAATCGCATGGCTTCATCTCGGGCCTGAGGGGATTCCGGGACCAGGGCCTCAAGGAAATTACGCGGGATGTCGCCTGAATATTCGGCTGCGGTAATGGGCATGGAAAGCGATATTGGTGTGGGTGATTGCGACCAACGATAGGAATCGTGATATTGGAAAATAATGCTGCCATCGTTTGTTCTTCGAAACTGGCCGATGGGTGCTTCGCCGAGAAATGCATTGAGAGTGTTTTCGCTCATGGTGTCACCATTCATAGAGTTCGGCGGGCTGCGGGGTTTTGCGGACATCCAGCGACAAGCCAAGCTCAGTCAGAGCGCTGAGAATGGTGGAGAATCCGGGATTGGGGACTCGGGCGTGTTCAAATTCGATCAGCCAGCGACGTGACACGCCCAGCCGTTGGGCCATGTCGGTCTGACTGATGCCCTGGCGTTGCCTTTCATCCTTGATAAGCCGCGCGTATTCGGCGATATCCATGACAATCATGTGCAAAATATATCACAGTATAGTAAAGTGTGCAATATTCTGCACATAGTTGGAAATGTGCAGAATATTGCACAACCGAGTCGATTGGTCGGTGCGGAATTGCCTATGGATCACTGGCAGGTGAATCACTGACAGGTACCAGTGGATGCCAGCACATGCCGCTCGTCAGCTGATGTCGCGCACGGAACCGCGTTCGATCAGTTCCGGCGGGATTACGGTTTTGACGCCGACCGGTATCTTCTCGCCTTCGCATTGACGGCGGACCATGGAGAAGGCGGTGGCGCCAATGTCGTCAAAGCGCAGCTTCATGGTCGTCAGGTTCAAGCGCGGAACCATATCTACCAGCGAATCATCGACGCCACGATGCTGACATCCTCGGGCACGCGCTTGCCCGCTGACTGCAACCCGAGCATTGCGCCGTATGCCATTTGGTCGTTGGCGGCGTAGATGGCCGTGCAGTCGGGGTCGTGGGCCAACGCCACGCCGGCCTGGTAGCCTGAATCCGCGCACCAATCGCCGATGTACATGCTCGGTACGCGTGCTCCCATTTGTTCCAACGCTTCTCGCCAACCGCGGGCGCGGCTTTCGGCGGCGCGCGAGGTGGACGGTCCGGCAATGTGGTAGACGGTCTTGTGCCCCTTGCTCATCAGGTAATCGACGATAGCGGTCGAGCAGCCATACTGGTCGGCGTCAACGGTGGGGCAGTGGTCGGCGGCGGATTCGCAGATGAGCACGACTGGAAATTCTCGCGGAGGCTTGTATCCGACGAAATCGGAGATGCGTTCCTCCAGCACTACGATGACACCATCCACCGGCTGACGCTGCATGCGATCGATGGCGGCGGAAAGCGTGCGTTCCGCACCGTGGCGCATGGTCTGGATGGTGACTGAATAATCGTCATCGGCCGCGTTGGCCACAATAGAATCAAGGATGCGGGCGTTGCCGAACGTGGCGGTGTTGAACATCACCACGCCGATATCCTGGAAGCGGCCGTGCTTTAGGGCTCGGGCCGCATAATTCGGACGATACCCAAGGCGTTCCATTGCAGCTTCGACACGCTGGCGTGTTTCGGGTTTCACCGCATCGCTGCCATTCGCCACGCGGGACACTGTCTGTGGCGAAACGCCGGCGGCTTTCGCTATGTCTTGCATGGACACCTGTGTTGGCCTCGACATTTCACCCTCGCTTGACTCATTAATGTCGGTGTTTCGTTTGCAACGCTTATCTTAGGGCCGCTTACGGTAACGATAACATCGTTGTCTTCGTGACCATTGTAGCAGAGTGACTGAGAAACCCTTAATTCAACACGGTACTCAACACGATTGGACAATGTTACAAATGGTGTTATGATGATAACGCAAACATTTTGGTCAACCTTCGAAGGAGAGGGGTTGGGAATGGCTTCAGCCGATATCGCAGCTGCGCCCGTGCATTCGGGCAAGGCTCGTGTGAATAAGCACAAGGCCGATTGGCGTGGATGGAAATTCATGTGGCCTTTTGCGGTGGTGTTCGTGTTCGTGTTCATCGTGCCGATTGTGTACGCCGTTTATATTTCGTTCTTCAAGAAGCAGATGATCGGCGGCACCAAGTTCGTCGGCTTCGAGAACTACGCGCGCCTGTTGGGTGATGGCCAGTTCTGGAGCAGTGTTGGTCGTGTGGCCCTGTTCACGTGCGTGCAGGTGCCGATCATGCTGTGCCTGTCGGCTTTGATGGCCCTGGCGTTGGATTCGATGAAGCTGCATGGCACGAGGTTCTTCCGTATCTCGACGTTCCTGCCTACGCGGTGCCGGCGGTGGTGTCGACGTTGATCTGGGGTTTCGTGTATGGCGCGAAGTACGGCCTGGTGGGTTCGTTGAACGATTTCCTGGGCACGGACATCGACGTGCTCGCCCCAGCGTGTTGTTGGCCAGTATCGGGAACATCGTGACGTGGGAGTCACGGGCTACAACATGCTCATCTTCTACAGCTCGCTGTCGACCATCCCGCATTCCCTGTACGAGGCGGCCAGCATCGACGGCGCGTCGGAGTGGCAGATCGTGAAGAGCATCAAGCTTCCCGAATTGCGCGGCAGCCTGGCGATCACGGTGATCTTCAGCATCATCGCTCGTTCCAGCTGTTCAACGAGCCGAGCATTTTGCAGAACATGGTTCCTGGTAATGCGATCACGACGTATTACACGCCGAACATGTACGCGTACAACCTGAGCTTCTCCGGCAACCAGTCGAACTACGCGGCCGCGTTGGCGATCGTGATGGCCGTGATCACCATGGCCATCGCCTACATCGTCCAGCTCAACAGCCTCAAGGAGCAGATGAAGTGACGACGACTACTGCTGTTCGTGTTGAGGAATCGATGATGATCGTGAAGGAGCGTATGTGATGAGTGCAGCAACGACTTCGGCCGCCGGTCGCCTGACCGACGGGCGAGCTCAAGGCCCGGGAGAAGGCCGCCAGGAAGGCGGAGAAGGCCCGCCAGAAGAGGATCGCCGCCGACGAGGCCGCCGAACGCAGGCGCAGCGCGAAGGCGGGGTTCGCGAACGTGAACAACCCGAGGCGTTCCACGTTGTTGACCGTCCTGTGCGCGGTCTTCGCCGTGTACTGCCTGTTCCCGTTCGTCTACCTTTTGATCAACGCGACGAAGACGCAGGCCGACTTCACCAGTACGTTCGGCCTGGGCTTCGGCAAGACGTTCGCCCTGTTCGACAACATCGCGACGGTGTTCTCCTATCAGGACGGTATCTTCGGGCGCTGGCTGCTCAACACGCTCCTGTACGTGGTGGTCGGCGCCGGCGGCGCGACACTGCTGGCCATCATGGGCGGCTACGCTCTGGCCAAGTTCCGCTTCCCGGGGCGCAAAGCGGTGTTCGCGGTCATCATCGGCGCGATCAGCGTGCCGGGCATCGCTTTGGCGGTTCCCCAGTTCCTCCTGTTCGCCAAATTGGGCCTGACGAACACCCCGTGGGCCATGATCATCCCGTCGCTGATCAGCCCGTTCGGTTTGTACCTGATGTGGATCTTCAGCGAGCAGGCCGTGCCCCAGGAGCTGCTGGAGGCGGCGCGCGTGGACGGCGCGTCCGAGTTCCGCACGTTCTGGCAGATTTCCTTGCCCCTGTTGGCTCCGGGCATCGTTACGACGGCCCTGTTCACGATCGTGGCGACGTGGAACAACTACTTCCTGCCGTTGATCATGCTCAAGGACGCGGACTGGTACCCGCTGACCATCGGCCTGAACCAGTGGAAGGACCAGGCCTCGACCGCGGGCGGCCAGGCGATCCAGAACCTGGTGATCACGGGCTCCCTGATCACGATCATCCCCCTGGTGATCGCGTTCCTGTGCCTGCAGAAGTACTGGCAGTCCGGACTCGCCGCAGGCGCCGTCAAGGAGTGATGGAGTCGGCTCCGCCGACGCGGTGTCTTCACCGCCTCGCGGCGGGGTCTCTCCCTCCGTCCCGGCTCCGCCGAGACAACCTTCCTCATCAGAGGGAGGTAATAGTGCCAAGCCCCTCTCTGACGAGCTGAGCCGTTAGGCAAACAGCCCTGTGGGCTGTTTATTCCCGCGGACGCAGATTATCGATAAAATTCAATAAAGGAGCTGAATCATCATGGAACGTAAAGAGTTCAAGTGGCCGCAGCCGCTTGCGGGCAACAAGCCCCGCATCTGGTACGGCGGCGATTACAACCCCGACCAATGGCCTGAGGAAGTGTGGGACGAAGATGTAGCCTCATGCAGCAGGCCGGCGTCAACCTCGTCTCCGTGGCCATCTTCTCCTGGGCCAAGCTTGAGCCCGAAGAAGGCGTGTACGACTTCGATTGGCTCGACCGCGTCATCGACAAGCTTGGTAAGGCCGGCATCGCCGTCGATCTCGCCTCCGGCACCGCATCCCCGCCGATGTGGATGACCCAGGCCCACCCGGAGATCCTCTGGGTCGACTACCGCGGCGACGTCTGCCAGCCGGTGCCCGCCAGCACTGGCGCGCCACCAGCCGGTCTTCCTTGACTACGCGCTCAGCTTGTGCCGCAAGATGGCCGAGCACTACAAGGACAACCCCTATGTGGTCTCTTGGCATGTGAGCAACGAGTACGGCTGCCACAACCGCTTCGACTATTCCGAAGACGCCGAGCGCGCCTTCCAGAAGTGGTGCGAGAAGAAGTACGGCACCATCGACGCGTCAACGACGCTTGGGGCACCGCATTCTGGGCGCAGCGCATGAACAATTTTTCCGAGATCATCCCGCCGCGCTTCATCGGCGACGGCAACTTCATGAACCCGGGCAAGCTGCTTGACTGGAAGCGCTTCAGCTCCGACGCCCTGCTCGACTTTTACAAGGCCGAGCGCGACGCCCTGCTCGAGATCGCCCCCAAGCCGCAGACCACCAACTTCATGGTCTCCGCCGGCGGTGCCGGCATCGATTACGACAAGTGGGGTTACGACGTGGACTTCGTGTCCAACGATCACTACTTCACGCCTGGCGAAGCTCACTTCGACGAGCTGGCTTACTCGGCCTCCCTATGTGACGGCATCGCCCGCAAGAATCCGTGGTTCCTCATGGAGCACTCCAGCTCCGCCGTCAATTGGCGCCCGATCAACTATCGCGTCGAGCCCGGCGAATTGGTGCGCGACTCCCTGGCCCACTTGGCCATGGGCTCCGACGCCATCTGCTACTTCCAGTGGCGCCAGTCCAAGGCCGGTGCCGAGAAGTGGCACTCTTCGATGGTTCCTCACGCGGGCCCCGACTCCCAGATCTTCCGCGATGTGTGCGAGCTGGGTGCCGACCTCAACAAGCTTGCTGACGAGGGCCTGCTGAGCACCAAGCTGGTCAAGTCCAAGGTCGCCGTCGTCTTCGATTACGAGTCCCAGTGGGCTACGGAACACACCGCCACGCCTACTCAGGAGGTACGCCATTGGACCGAGCCGCTCGCGTGGTTCCGCGCGCTGGCGGACAACGGTCTGACCGCAGACGTGGTGCCGGTTCGCGGCCCTTGGGACGAGTACGAAGCCGTCGTGCTGCCGAGCCTGACCATCCTGTCCGAAGAGACCACGCGCCGCGTGCGCGAGTATGTGGCGAACGGCGGCAAGCTGTTCGTGACCTACTACACCGGTCTGGTGGACGACAAGGATCACGTCTGGCTGGGTGGCTACCCCGGTTCCATCCGTGACGTGGTGGGTGTGCGCGTTGAGGAATTCGCCCCGATGGGCAACGACTTCCCCGGTGCCATGGACCACCTTGACTTGGACAACGGAACCGTGGCGCACGATTTCGCCGACGTGATCACCTCCGTGGCCGATACCGCTCACGTGGTCGCCTCCTTCAAGGCAGATAAGTGGACCGGTTTCGACGGCGCTCCCGCCATCACCGTCAACGACTTCGGCGACGGCAAGGCCGCATACGTCGGTGCCCGTCTCGGCCGTGAGGGTTTGGCCAAGAGCCTGCCCGTGCTGCTGGAGGAACTCGGCATCGAGACTTCGGCTGAGGACGATCGCGGTGAAGTGCTGCGCGTCGAGCGTGCGGACGAAACTGGCGAGAACCACTTCGTGTTCCTGTTCAACCGCACCCACGATGTTGCGGTCGTGGACGTGGAAGGCGAACCGCTGGTCGCCTCGCTGGCCCAGGTCAACGAGTCCGAGCACACGGCCGCCATCCAGCCCAACGGCGTACTCGTCGTCAAGCTGTAAAACCGCGCATAGCGCCTAATTACCGAAAGGCTCCCTTGCTGCTCATCGTAGCAGGGGAGTCGTTTTCGTATCTCCAGCAAAGTCGGGTAGGGTGGTCACCGTGCGAGGCAAAAACAGAGTGACGATGGCGGACGTGGCCCATGAGGCCGGTGTTTCGGTAGCCTCGGTGTCTAATTTTCTGAACAAACAGCCATATATGAGCGAGGCGATGGCCGCGCGTATTGCGGAAGCCATCGACAGGCTCGGATACAAAGTCAACTCGTCGGCCAGAAACCTGCGTTCCGGGCGTACCCGGTTGCTCAAGCTGGTTATTCCCGATCTGCGGCAGGTGTACTTCTCCGAACTCGCCGAGGATATTCTGGCCGAGGCCCGGCAACATGGCTACGGCGTCATCGTGGAATCCACCACTAACAATCGTGCCCGCGAGCTGGAAAGCATCGCATCGATGGGCACGCACAGCGCGGACGGCTCATCTTAAGCCTCTGATGATGACGGTTGACGATATCGCGGCTTTGGATGGCGATTACCCGCTCGTACTGTTGGGTGAACGTTTGTTCGGCGTCAACGCGCCGCACGTAGTGATTCGCAATCGCGAAGGGGCCGCCGCCGCGACTTATCACCTGCTTGATGCCGGTTGCCGCCGCATCGCCGTAGTCGGTGCCGTGCCCCACCCCGAGCACGATTTCTCGTCGGGCTCCATCCGCACCCACGGATATCGTGAGGCGCTGGCCGCGCGCGGCATCCCCTGTGATGACAGTCTGCTTATCGAAACCCAAGGCTGGGGGAGCGCCGACGGTTTGGTCGCGGTGGACACCATGCTGGAGAGTGGCCTGCAATTCGATGCCGTGTTCGCTTTGAATGACTTGCTGGCGTGGGGCGTGCTGCGTGAACTGCGCGAACGCGGCGTTGCCGTGCCGGATGATGTTCGCGTTATCGGCTTCGATGACGTGGAGGAATCGGCCTACATGGTGCCGTCTCTTTCCACCGTTAACCCCGGCAGGGAAGCCATCGCCCGACTGGCCGTCGAATCCATCATCCAACAGGTCGAATCCGGCAGTCGCGCTCCTGCCCAAACCATCGAGGCCCCCTATAGCCTCTCCCTGCGCGAGTCCTCACCGGCGTTGGCCTGCGCCTGATGAATCCATGGTTCGAAATATCCGAAGTGAATGACAAGGCCCGTCAATCGTATGGTGATTGACGGGCCCTGGTCGTATTGGACTTGACTGTACTTGGTACGGGCGTGACTCTCCGTCTTTTAGCCGTGGAATTCCACGCTGATCCAGGAGATGGCGGGAAGCGTTGCCGTGCAGGTGCCGGTGGCGTTCATCGCAATGCCGAGCGGTTGCGGCGTGACGGTTCGGGCGCTTCGGCGGTGTTGGTGCGGTACGGATCGTCCTCATGCAACAGTTGCGCCTTGCTGAGCGCGAGCGTGCCGAGACCGGGCAGGCCGGGCAGCCGGAAAGGTCGATGGTGAGCGTGTGCGGGGTGTTGGCGTCGCGGTTGACGGCAAGCAGCAGACCGGTGCGGGCCTGTTCATCCCACGTGACTACCGCGTCGATGGCCGGCACGTCGCCATATGCCTCGGTATGGATGGTGGGGAGCTGATGGCCGGAGCGTAGGCCTGGCCGC
>ENA-OQHA01000515-OQHA01000515.1-human-gut-metagenome-genome-assembly--contig:-NODE-515-length-19087-cov-3.116297_pt1 | contig 19087 bp, 27 predicted proteins | sample MGYA00242558_ERZ504707 | MGnify/ENA primary metagenome ERZ504707 (study PRJEB26092, sample SAMD00036197) | human gut metagenome | host: Homo sapiens | study: EMG produced TPA metagenomics assembly of...
CCTCTGTTTACTATAGCATACAGGAAACTCTTCTTGTATTTCTCAATTCTGCTTATTTTTTCTCTTTGATGATACCTTTTCTGTAAGCTTCCAGAAGCTGGATCAGCTCACTGATCCTTTCCTTCAGAGCAGTTCCGGTATCGGTATCACCGACCAGTGTACGTTTGTTATTGTAGTGAACTGCCACCCTGTTGGAAACAATATCCTGCTCCTTGGCTACCGCTTCTTCCGCAGAAGTAAAAGGCTCATGAGCAGACAGGATCAGCCGTAGGAATTATAAACCAGTGTATAACCGGCAATCCCCGTAACCTTCTGATATGTCTGGAAAAACCGCCGTCAATCACAAGAACTTTGCCATTGCATTTTACAGGACTCTCTCCCTCACTCTGGTGAACCGGCACATGCCCGTTGATGATGTGACCTTTTCCGGATCCAGTTCAAATTCACGGAGCAGATCATCTACAACATTCTCATTTTCCAGAAGATGATAGTAGGCATTTTTAGTTTCTTTATGTGTTTCCTTATCTTTAATAAAATAACGTTCAAAAGTGGTCATCTTGTCTTTTCCGAACAGCGGTGAATTCGGAGCTGCCCAGATATACCACATAATATCCCTGCCTTTACGCTTTTCATCCTCATTTACAGAGAAAAACGCCCGGCGCACATAAGTCTCAAGAACATCGTACAATTCTTTTCCTTTGTAGGTTTTTCCATAAATCTGGACTTCTTTCAGACTTCCATCCTCATTAAGCGGAATACTTCCATGGAACAGAAGATTTCCATTATAAGTTTTATAAAGGCCTCCCTTGTCCAGAAGAAGCCGGACATGATTCTGCAGTTTCTCGCAGTTTCGGAACGCGGAATCCAAGCGTTCCATTACATCCTTTTCCTCTGTAGTAAGTTCATATGGCTTTTCCAGTCAATAGTAGGAAAAGCTGTATCGGTCAGCGGATATTCTTTTCCGTCCGGAAGTGTGATCGTTCCCTTTTTCGGATCGATCCTATGAAGCAAACAACGATTTTCCATATGGAATTCTTTGTGCCGACGGATCAGCTGTCCCTCCAGCTTAAACTGGATAATGGCAATAGCCTTGTGCATTTTCCGTCCAAGCTCTTCTTCCAGAATACTGTAGTTATTGGCATCTCCCTTCATCTCAAAGTAGTACATGGATCATCCTTATAAGCCTCCATTGCAAAAGTTGCCAGAGGCATGAGATTGATTCCATAGCCATCCTCAAGAATATCCATGTTTCGGTAACGGATGCTGTTCCGGATCACCGTTGCAATGCAGGCTTTCTGTCCTGTAGCAGCTCCCATCCAGACCACATCATGATTTCCCCACTGGATATCCAGCGAATGATATTTCATCAAACGATCCATGATGAAATGCGGGCCCGGACCTCTGTCATAAATATCTCCCAGCACATGAAGATGATCCACAACAAGACGCTGGATCAGTTCTGCCAGGGCAATGATAAAATTCTCTGCCCGGCCGATCTCAATGATCGTATTGACGATGGCATCGTAATATGCTTCTTTGTCCAGAACTTCCGCTTTCTCTGTGATCAGCTCCTCGATCACATAGGCATAGTCTGCAGGAAGTGCCTTACGGACCTTAGAACGGGTATATTTGGATGCCGTTGTCTTGCATACTTCGATCAGACGATAAAGTGTGATCTTGTACCAGTTCTCCATGTCTTCTTCCTGCTTTTTTACAACCTCCATCTTTTCTTTCGGATAATAGATCAGTGTGGCAAGAGAACGTTTGTCGCTGTTGCTTAAGGTATGTCCGAATACATCATCGATCTTTTTTCGTACAGCCCCTGATCCATTCCGAAGAACATGGGAAAACGCATCGTATTCTCCATGAATGTCCGACATGAAATGCTCGGTACCTTTCGGAAGGTTTAATATAGACTGCAGATTGATGATCTCTGTTGAAGCTTTTGCTATAGTAGGATACAACTCCGCAAGTCGCTGCAGGTATCTTAGTTCTTCTTTTTTCATAGTATCTGGTATCCTCCTGAGAGTTCTCACTGCCAGATCAGCCTTTAGGATAAACGGCAGTATTTTTTATTTATTGTAAGCCCTTCCGGTATCATATATCAACCCGTAAAATCAAACAGTGACATCTGATTAGACTGCGGGATATCTCCGAAAAGATCCATGTCATCCATTAGATCGATGACGGTCTTGCTGACCTTGGTACGGTCACGGAAATCATCCTTGGAAAGGAATCTGCCTTTTGCGGCAGCATCCACAACTGCCTCTGCTGCCTTATCTCCAAGACCCTCTATGGTATCCAGAGCAGGCATCAGTTATCTCCGATGATCTGGAACCGGTGTGCCTTTGCCTTATAAAGATCGATCGGTACAAAATCAAAACCTCTGGCGTACATTTCCTGTACGATTCTCATATCCTTCAGTGTATCCTGTTCCTTCTTGGATGCCTCATCACCTTTTTTCCGGATCTCCGCCATATAATATTCCAGACGTTCTTTTTCCCATGCACATCAGTTCATAGGAAAAGGAAGTGGCACGGATACTGAAAAATGCTGCATAATAAGCCAGTGGATGAAACACTTTATACCATGCGATACGATACGCCATCATAACATAAGCTGCCGCATGGGCTTTCGGGAACATGTACTTGATCAGCTTACAGGACCAGATATACCAGTCCGGAACATCATGCTCTTTCATAGTCTGGATCCATTCCTCACGAAGACCCTTTCCCTTACGGACACTCTCCATGATGGTAAACGCCAGACCACTTTCCACTCCTTTTCCGATGAGATAGATCATAATATCATCTCGCGTACAGATTGCTGTGGAAATGGTAGCTGTACCATTCTGGATCAATACCTGGCATTTCCAAGCCATACATCCGTGCCGTGGGAAAGTCCAGCAATACGTACCAGGTCGGAAAAATATTTCGGCTTGGTATCGATCAACATCTGCATGGCAAAGTCTGTACCAAACTCCGGGATCCCGAGGCATCCCAGCCTGCAGCCGCCGATATCCTCCGGGCTGATCCCCAGAGCCTGCGTTCCCGCAAACAGGGACATGACATCTCTCTGGTCCAGCGGAACTGTTCTTGCACTGATGCCGGTCAGATCCTCCAGCATACGGATCATGGTCGGATCATCGTGTCCAAGTATATCAAGCTTCAGAAGATTTCCGTCAATGGAATGGTAATCAAAATGTGTGGTGATGATATCACTGTTCACATCATTGGCCGGGTGCTGCACAGGTGTAAATTTCTCAATCTCCTCACCCATAGGCAGTACGATGATACCTCCCGGATGCTGGCCAGTGGTACGGCGGACACCGGTACAGCCCTTCACGATACGGTTGATCTCACAGTAACGCTTGTGCTGCCCCCGTTCCTCATAATAGTTCTTCACATAACCAAATGCGGTTTTTCCGCAAGGGTACCAATGGTTCCCGCCTTAAAGGTCTGCCCTTTTCCGAAGATAACCTCTGTATACCGGTGGGCATTGGCCTGATATTCACCGGAAAAGTTCAGGTCGATATCCGGCTCCTTATCACCTTTAAAACCAAGGAATGTCTCAAAAGGAATATCAAAGCCTTCCTTGTTCATCCTGGCACCGCATTTCGGACAGATCTTATCCGGCATATCACATCCTGCCATACCCGCGTATTTTTTCACCTCAGGGGAATCAAAATCACTGTATTTACAGTCCGGATTCGGACAGAGATAATGAGGCGGCAGAGGGTTTACCTCCGTGATACCGGACATGGTCGCTGCCAGAGAAGAACCTACAGAACCACGGGATCCAACCAGATAGCCGTCCTCATTTGATTTCCACACAAGCTTCTGTGCAATGATATACATTACCGCATAACCATTGGAGATAATAGAATTCAGCTCCCTGTCCAGACGGTCCTCCACGATCTTCGGCAACGGATCTCCGTACATTTCGTGGGCCTTCGTGAAACAGATATTCTTAAGATCCTGCTCGGAGTTCTCAATGACCGGTGGAAATTTATCCGGATGGATCGGTGATATCTTCTCGATCATATCCGCGATCTTATTGGTATTGGTGATCACCACCTCTTCCGCCTTTTCACTTCCCAGATAGGAAAATTCCTCCAGCATTTCCTCCGTTGTACGAAGATAAAGCGGGGCCTGGTTATCTGCATCAGAAAATCCGTTTCCTGCCATGATGATCCGTCGGTAAACCTCGTCCTGAGGATCCATAAAATGCACATCACAGGTGGCAACCACCGGTTTTTTGAACTGTTCTCCAAGTTTTACGATCTTCCGGTTTATCTCTTTTAAGTCTTCCTCAGAATTGATCATATCATGTTTTTCATCTGCAAGCATAAACGCATTGTTCCCAAGAGGCTGGATTTCCAGATAGTCATAAAAATTTACCAGTCTGGCGATCTCCTGATCCGGTGCATTGCGAAGAAGTGCCTGATAAAGCTCTCCTGCCTCGCAGGCACTTCCCACCAGAAGGCCTTCCCTGTATTTTTCCAGCACGCTTTTGGGAACCCTTGGTCTTCTGTGATAGTACTTTAAATGGGACTGGCTTACCAGCTTGTACAGATTGATCCTTCCGGTCTCATTTCTTGCAAAAACAATAGCATGGTATGTGGGCAGCTTTCGGATGGTATCCGGTGAAACCGCACCCTGCCTGTTCATCTCATCCACATCAAAAATATCTCTTTCTTCCAGCATCTTTACAAACCGCACAAAAATCTCTGCGGTACATGCCGCATCATCACAGCTCTGTGGTGATGATCAAGAGAAACACCTACTGCCTTGGCTACCGTATCCAGTTTAAAACGGTTCAGGCAGGAAGAAGGAATCTAGCCATACCAACGGTATCCACATAAGTAAAATCATCCGAAATCCCCTGCCGTTTACAGTTTTCAATAATAAAGCTCATATCAAAGTCCGCATTATGGGCCACCATCACGCAGCCCTCACAGAATTCCAGGAATTTCGGCAGTACTTCCTCTATCACAGGTGCATCCAGAACCATGGAATCATTGATGCTTGTCAGCTGCTCAATACGGAACGGAATGGGCACTTCCGGGTTTACAAAGGTGGAAAAACGATCTGTGATCTGTCCTTTTTCCACTTTTACCGCACCAATCTCAATGATCCTGCAGGTTAGTGCTGAGAATCCCGTAGTCTCAATATCAAAAACAACAAAATCTCCATCCAGCCGCTGCCCTTTGGAATTGGTGACCATACCCTTCAGATCGTCTACCAGATACGCTTCCATTCCATAGAGCACCTTAAAATCAGACTCCTTTGGAACACAACCGCCCCAGGCATCAAAGCAGTGATTTGCCTCCGGGAAGGACTGCACCACGCCATGATCCGTGATAGCGATAGCCTTATGTCCCCACTCATAGGCACGTTTTACCAATGCCTTTGCATCGCTGACACCATCCATATCGCTCATCTTGGTGTGACAGTGAAGCTCCACACGCTTCTGAGGACTGGTATCCATTCTTGTGCTAGTAAAATTGGCGATTTTCTTGATACCTGTAATATTTCCAATAGTAAGCTCACTGTCAAAACGGTCAATGGTGGTAACTCCCTTCAGCTTCAGGAATGCGCCTTTTTTTACACTTTCCGTCACTTCCGGAACCTGCTCGTTACGTAGAAACATCTTCACAACAATACTGTCCGTAAAATCGGTCACAGGGAAGATCAGGATCGTTTTCTCATTTCGGATCTCACGAGCTTCCACATCCATAACCTGACATCGGATGATAACCTCACCCATCTCACCGGTAATGCTCTCCAGCGGAATCGTTTCTCCATCAAAATCTCTGCCGTAAACCACATCCGGATTGCTGTCCCTGCGGAATCCGAAGCTGCCGCGGAAATCTCCCTTCTGACCTTCTGCTGTTTTTTGTCAACGGATTTCTTCTCGTTTGTCTTTTCGCCCTTCTTATCTCCTGAGGTTTTCTTTGTCTCTTCCTTGGCTGTATCCTCCTGCTTCGGTTCACTTTCCTGATCCCCGCTGAGTTTGGCATGCTTCAGGACATTTTCCACTTCCTGTTTGATCTGAAGTGCAGCATTTTTCCGGTATTTACTCTCTTTCACTTCCACAAAATCCAGTTCCACTTTCAGATCCATACCGCAGCGTTCACAGAAAACCTTATGAAAATATTCAACAAGTATTTCGCTTTTCTGTCTGGAAATAACCGTATCCGGAAGCTCCATACGCAAGGTATCTTTTCCTGTAAAAATGATTTTTGATCTGCGGAACAGATTGTACTCCAGCATGTTATAGTTGCGCAGCTCCATCTCCATACTGGAACGGTAGCTTTCCAGAAAGTTCTCCGGTGTATACTGCTCGGAAAGATGAAATTTTTCCACAACTGTTACAGTCATGGGAATCCCCGGAAAGCACTGCCGTTCGATCTCATCCTCCAGCGCAAAAATATTCTTCTTGTGTATCCAGCGGCTGCTTTCAATATAAACCCTCAGATGAGTTCTTCCGGGGTTCATGGAAACCTTTGTCACAAATACCATGTCCAGAAGTTCTTCCAGCTCTTTCTTCACTTTAAGATGCGGAAATACATCAAAAAATCTTTCTCCATTATGACTCCTGCTCATTCCAGGTAAGAAGTTCCTGACGAAGTGTATCCAGAAGATCCGTTTCCGGTACTTTTTTACAACCTCTCCATGCCGGATCAGAAGACCAACACCATCGCCTCCTGCAATTCCGAGATCTGCTTCCTTCGCCTCTCCCGGTCCATTTACCACACAGCCCATAACTGCAACCTTGATATCAAGAGGAATATCCTGTACCATGGTCTCTACCTGGTTTGCAAGGCCGATCAGATCGATTTTTGTTCTTCCGCAGGTCGGACAGGAAACAACCTCCACTCCTCCTTTGCGAAGTCCCAGCGTTTTCAGGATCCTTTTGGCTGATTTCACTTCTTCCAGCGGCGCGCCTGTCAGAGAAACACGGATGGTATCTCCGATTCCCTGATACAGGATGATTCCAAGCCCGATAGCTGATTTGATATTTCCCGAATACAGAGTTCCTGCTTCTGTAATTCCCACATGAAGAGGATACTGTGTTTTTTCTGCGATCAGTTCATGGGCTCTGGCGCACATGAGAACATCAGAAGATTTGATGCTGATCACAAGATTGTCATATCCCATCTCTTCAATGATGTGCACCTTATCAAGAGCACTCTCCACAAGTCCTTCGGCTGTAACACCGTGATATTTTTCTACCAGTTCTTTTTCAAGGGAACCGCTGTTTACTCCTACACGAATAGGGATATTCCGTTCCTTTGCTGTATCCACAACTGCCTGGATCCTCTCTTTGGAACCGATATTTCCCGGATTGATACGGATCTTGTCCGCACCGTTCTCCATGGCTGCAATGGCAAGGCGATAATCAAAATGGATGTCCGCAACCAGCGGAATATGGATCTGTTTTTTGATCTGGGATAAAGCCTTCGCAGCTCCATAGTAGGAACTGCGCAGCGGATAATATCACAGCCTGCTTTTTCCAGTGAAAGGATCTGCGCAACCGTTGCTTCTACATCTTCAGTTTTCGTATTGGTCATGGACTGGATAAGGATCGGATTTCCTCCTCCGATAACACGATTTCCAATTTTTATTACTTTTGTATGATCTCTGTACATAAAAATCTCCTTTATGAATCCTGAAAGGCAGGTGTCTTCAAACGCCCTGCCTTTCCTTTCCGAACTATCTTTTTACTCTTACTCCTAACGTCGGATCTCCAGCAGCTTTGTTTTCAGTTCGTTTTCCATACGTCTCATATCTGCCTCTGCTGCCTGACGTTTTTCACGGCCTTCCTGCTGGATCTTCATCACATCATCCAGTGTCTGGATCAGTTCCTGATTGGTTTTTTCAGAGTTTCAATATCTACAATACCACGCTGGGATTCCTTTGCAGTTTCCACAGATGCCAGGTGAAGCGTTTCCGCATTTTTCTTCAGAAGTTCATTGGTAAAATCCGTAACCTGCCGTTGTGCCTGTGCGGCTTCTGTGGAGTGCGCGATCCCTAGAGCCAGCACCATCTGGCTTTTCCAGAGAGGAATGGTATTTACAATGGTTGTCTGGATCTTCTCGATCATCGTCGTATCATTGTTCTGGATCATGCGGATCTGCGGTGCAGTCTGCATAGAAATGGTTCTGGTAAGCTCCAGATCATGAAGCTTTTTCTCAAAGCGGTCACATTTGCTTTCCAGATCATTGGCAGCCTGTGCATCTTCCGGAAGTCCGCTTGCCGCTGCCTTCTGATGCAATTCGTTGAGCTTGCCTTCTCTGACTTCCCTAAGCTTCTTTTTACCCGCAAGAATGTACATGGAAAGTTCTTTAAAGTATGCAAGGTTCTGCTCATACATTTTATCCAGCACGGCAGAATCTTTCATCAGACGCATCTGGTGCTGCTCCAGAGCTTCCGTGATCTTCGTCACATTTCCCTCGGCCTTTGTGTAACGGTTTTTCAGAGTTTCCACCTTCGCTGTCTGTTTTTTGAAAAAGCCGAAAAATCCCTTTTCCTCTGTGGCATCAAAATCCTTCAATTCTCCTACCACATTTGCAAGAAGCTCCCCTGCCTCCCCAAGATCCTGTGTCTTCACATTTACCAGCGCTGCATCAGAAAAATCTGCCATCTTCTTCTGAGTGCCGGCTCCGTACTGCAGGATCTGGTTTGTATTTTCAATATCGATCTTTGCTGCAAAATCTTCTACGATTTTCTGTTCCTGGGGAGATAACACCGGTTCCTCTACTGCCGGCTCCTGGGGTTTCTCCGGTTCTTTTTTTGTAATTTCTTCTTTTTCTTCCGTGAGATCCGGTTCCAGAGTCAGCACCGGTGCTTCTACCTCAAAGTCTTTAAATTCTTCTCCCATAAGCATTCTCCTTGATCAGCTGTACCTTCCGGCAGATGTCTGTATTCCAGCTTCTGATCTGCTCGTTGTACTTATTTCATTTCCGCATTCTGTTTCATTTTTTGAAATCATCCTCTGTCAGCCCCTCCTGTGCCAGAACCGTATGCAGCACAGAAATATCGGTGGATACATCCCACGCGGTATCCCGGAATATGGAATCCAGAAGTTTCTCAAATGCAATATTCAGTGTATCAATGGTTTCTTCAATTTCTTTCTTGGAAGCCGTGATATTCTCACCCTGTACAGGCTGTCCATCCATATCCTCATAAGCATCCAGAAGCTTCACAGTCATAGGCAGATAGTAGTCCATCATTTTCTTAAGATCCGGAATCACCTCCGGATGCTCTCCTGCACGCTCAAAAATTTTCTGAACGATCATTTCCATCCTGGAAATCTTTGCAGAAATTTCTTCTCCGGGAATGGCGTCATTGCTCTCACGGATCTTTACCAGAAATTCATTTCCTTTTCTCAGGACTTCCTGGGCTTCCGGACTCATATTCTCCTCCAGCTGAACCTTAGGATCTGCTTCCTGTTTACGAAGCTCCAGCTGCTTCTGTGTTTCCAGATACTGCTGATAGGTCTCATTACTGGTGATCAGACAGGTTCCCTGCTCATCACATGGCCTTCCAGAAACCAGCCCTTCTGGATCATTCTGCTGATATCTTTTTTACAAATTTCTCGTTCTTTCCTGCTGCCTGAGCAAGCTTCTGAAAATTACAGTAGGTGTGGTCTCCCAGCGCACGGATATATTTCTGGAAACGTCCCAGTCTTCCGAGACGGCTTGTTCCTGCTCCCAAAAGAGCACCGCCACCTGCTGCGCCTGCACACATCACTCCAAGCACACCTGCTGCAAGTGCACCGCTGTGTCCAATGCCCATCCAGATCAGAAGCACCATGGCTCCAAGCCCCATGCCACTTAAAAGTATCCCACCGGAAACTGCCATCATCATGCCTTTGAGATTCTCACCGGTAGTCTTTCCGTAAAGCAGTTCCGACTGTTTCCTTGCAGCCTGCTGCTTTGCTTTTCTGCTTCTTCCGTAATAAGGCTCTGGTATGTATAGCTTTTCTTACGGAATTCCGGATCAGCACCCGGATCAAACACGGAATTCAGCGCATTTTTCAGCGCTTCGCTTCCGGAATCAATGGCCTTATTTACTGTCTGGTTGATCGTATGGCTTAATTCGTGATAGCTGTTTGAATTCACTGCATTATCTACAATATCCTGAATCTTTTTTCCAAGGTCTTCAAATTCGTGATTGTCCATTTTTCCCTCCAGTCCATAGATAATTTTTATTATATCGAAATCATATTAAAATTACAAGCAAATGAAAAAAAGGAACAAAAAACTATTGAAGTCATCACGTAAAAGTTACAATGGTAAAAAGTAAAAATTGTAAACGGAGGAATCGTTATGGAAAAAAAGAACATCGACTGGTCCAGCATCGGATTCGCTTACATGCCAACCGACTACAGATACGTGTCTAATTTTAAAGATGGAAAATGGGATGAGGGTACTTTAAGCACAGACCCTAATATCGTACTCAACGAGTGTGCTGGTGTGCTTCAGTATTCCCAGAGTGTATTCGAGGGTCTGAAGGCATACACAACAGAAGACGGACATATCGTTACTTTCCGTCCTGACCTGAACGCAGAGCGTCTTGCTGCATCTGCAGCAAGACTTGAAATGCCGGTATTCCCGAAGGAAAGATTTATCGACGCTGTTGAGCAGGTTGTTAAGGCAAATGCTGCATGGGTTCCGCCATATGGTTCCGGCGCAACACTTTATCTTCGCCCGTACATGTTTGGTTCCAACGCCGTGATCGGTGTTAAACCGGCTGACGAATATCAGTTCCGTATCCTTACAACACCGGTTGGTCCGTACTTTAAAGGCGGCGCCAAACCGATCACGATCCGTGTCAGCGACTATGACCGTGCCGCACCTTGCGGAACCGGTAACATCAAGGCTGGCCTGAACTACGCAATGAGCCTTCATGCTATCGTAGATGCTCACAAACAGGGCTTTGATGAGAACATGTACCTTGATCCCAAGACTCGTACAAAAGTTGAGGAGACAGGCGGAGCAAACTTCATCTTCGTTACTAAAGACGGCAAGGTTGTAACACCGAAGTCTGACAGCATCCTTCCTTCCATCACACGTCGTTCTCTGATTTACGTTGCAAAGGAGTACCTTGGACTGGAAGCTGAAGAGCGTGAGGTCTACTTTGATGAGGTTAAAGATTTTGCAGAGTGTGGTCTTTGCGGTACTGCTGCAGTTATCTCTCCTGTCGGAAAGATCAATGATCACGGCAAGGAAATCTGCTTCCCAAGCGGAATGGAGAAGATGGGACCGGTTATCCAGAAGCTGTACGACACACTGACCGGTATCCAGATGGGACGCATCGAAGCACCGAAAGGATGGATCCACGTAATCGAGTAATTATCGGATTTCGTCATTATACATAACATTAAGCACAAAAAACAGAACCGCCGTATTTTTTCGGTTGGTCTGTTTTTTATTATTTCTTCATTGTTTTTCTGTACAAAGCGGGCATTCTCATTCTGCTTTATGATCTGTGCTCACATTATCTATCTTTCTCTCGTATTTCACAAACGCATATTCCAGATCAAAGTATGTCTGTTCTTCACTCTCCGCTGTGATCTCCCAGTCCGGTCCTCATCCAGGTTTGGGAAATACGCATCCGCTTCATATGCAAAATCGATTTTTGTCACATGAGCTGTATCACAGTACGGGAGCATCTGTTTGTAAATACTGTCTCCGCCGATACAGTACACATCCTCTGCCGGATATTTCTCCACTTCCTTCAGTGCTTCCTCGATGCTGTGAACGATCACCGCACCTTTTACCTGATAATCCCGGTTGCCGGTGATCACAATGTTGGTTCTGTTTTTCAGAGGAAGTCCGTTTGGAAAAGACTCCAGTGTTTTTCTTCCCATAACAACCACTTTTCCTGTAGTTTCCTCACGGAACATCTTCATATCTGCCGGAATACTTACCAGAAGTTCATTATTTCTTCCGATTCCCCAGTTTTTATCTGCTGCTACGATAACATTCATTTGAATTTTCCTCTCTTGATTTTATATTGTCAATTTAAGTCAGGCGAATAAAATCATCCGCATTCGCTACTTGCTCATAACCAGATAATTGCTCCACAGTTTGGTTAAACGGCAATCGGAATATTCTTAATCTGCGGCCATGTCTCATAATTCTCCACGATCAGATCATCGGTGGTGAATTTATAAAAATCCTTTATCTCCGGATTCAGTTTTACTGTCGGTGCAGGATACGGTTTTCTGGAGATCAGTTCTTTAATTACCGGAATATGACGATCATAAATATGGCAGTCTGCGATCACATGAACAAGCTCTCCGGCTTCCATATCGCAGGCCTGTGCGATCATCATGAGAAGAAGAGAATACTGGCACACATTCCAGTTGTTTGCAGCCAGGATATCCTGCGATCTCTGGTTCAGCACCGCATTAAGGACCAGCTTGTCTTTTCCGGGTTCCTTGGTTACATTGAAAGTCATGGAATAGGCACATGGGTAAAGATTCATCTCGTGGAGATCCTGATGTACATAAATATTGGTCATGATCCTTCTGCTGTACGGATTGTTCTTAAGATCAAAAAGAACTCTGTCTACCTGATCCATCATTCCCTCTTTATACTGATGCTTCACACCTAACTGATAGCCGTAGGCTTTTCCGATGGAACCGTTCTCATCTGCCCAGCTGTCCCAGATGTGGCTGTGAAGATCATGGATATTATTGGATTTCTGCTGCCAGATCCATAGAATCTCATCCATTGCACTCTTTAACGCTGTTTTTCTTAAAGTCAGTGCCGGAAACTCCTTCCGGAGATCATAACGGTTCACAACACCAAATCTCTTGATGGTATAAGCCGGAGTTCCATCCTCCCACACAGGACGTACCTTCTCACCTTTCTGTGCTGGTTCCGTTTTCTATGACATCTTTGCACATGTCAATGAATATATTATCTGCAAGACTCATTTGTTGATTTCCTCCTGTAATTTTCTTCTATTCGATCCCGGGCTGCTTTTTTCTTAAAAATGCCCCTGAAATTTATTTTATATTCTAACACATTTCAGTCCTTACTGTCCACTTCCCCTTTAACCTCCTATCCCATTTAACCTTCTCTCCCTGTTTTTCCTTTTCCCTGTTCTTTTTCTGTATTTTTCTGGACTTTTCCATGCGGGAGTGCTATATTAAGAGCCATGAAAATACTGATTACCTTATTAAAACCTTTTTCTTTTGCACCTGCGATCCTGATGATGTGCGTGATCTACTCTTTTTCCGCACAGACCGGAGATGTTTCCGGTGCCCTGAGCTACAAGATCAGCTACCAGATCGTAGAAACCAAAAACGAAATATTAGCTTCCGGCAAAAGCCTGGAACAGCTTTCCCAGGAAGCTGCCGGTATCGAATTTTATGTCCGTAAAGCTGCTCACATGACAGAATACTGCCTGCTAGCCATATCTATTTCCTTCCCCTCTATGTATACGGAGTTCGGGGAATCTGGCTGATGCTCCTTGCCGGATTTGTATGTGTGGGATTTGCCGGACTGGATGAATACCACCAGTCTTTTGTAGACGCCCGCGGACCTTCCGTAAGGGATGTAGGGATCGACAGCTGCGGAGCATGATCGGAATTTTGCTGGTACAGGCATTCTGCTGGTCTACCTTACATACCCCAACAGAAAAAATCTCGAAAAAACGCAGAAACGCGCAAAGACGCAGATAACTGTTTTGCGATCTACCTGATCTAAAAAACGGAACATACATAAGGATTTTTTTGCCTTATGATGTTCCGTTTTTGCTATTACTAATCGTCATATCTCAGCAGGCATTTTACTCTCACCTGCATCCGGTTTTATTTTTCGTCTTTCTCCTCCGGTGCGTCATCCAGATTTTCCGCAAGATGCGCCCGCTCCGCAATTGACATTTTTTTCTTTGCCACGGTTTCCGGATTTTGAGAAGCTTCCTCTGCCGCTTTTTTCGCAGCAGCTTCTTCCAGCTCATGTTTCTGTGCGCCAGCCTTTGCAAGATTACGGATCGCCATGATCAGAAGCACTGCTCCGATCACAACAAAAATACCTCCCGCTGCCAGAAATACCACACCGGAGTCTTCTGCTCCGCTTATGACACTGGCGCAAAGACGATATCCTGTATACACAAGATAGCCTCCTGCAAAGATCCACAGAAGACTGCTTCTTGTGGAAGAATTTCCCTGTCCGGAATTCTTTTCCTCAGCAGTTTCCTGCTGCAGCTCTTCCTTATTTTCTCTTTTCTGTTCTTCCATGATGTATTTCTGTCCTTTCTGATATCCTTATATTTCTCTATTTGTCAGATATCTTTTCCCTGTCAGCTTCTGTTTTTTCCTTCTCTTCCGTTTCTTCTTTTACAAGTCTTCCATAAAGCTTTGTCATTTTATAAATCTTTTGAATAATTGTTTCATTGAGCTGGCCTTTTTCATACGCCACTTCCAGTTGTCACCAAGAGTTGACGGTTCATTGATCCTTGCCTCATTTCCAAGGCAGAGATAATCCTGTACCGGGATCACACAGCGATCTGCAACACTGGACATCGCCGCACGTATCATGCTCCACACTGCCGCAGTCTCATGCTTGCCCTCACAGCCAATATAGGCCCTGGCAAAATTTCGATCATGCTGGCTCAGATTGCGGAACCATCCTCTTGTTGTCTCATTGTCATGAGTACCTGTGTAAACAATGCAATTCCTTTCATATCTGTGCGTCAGATACGGACTGTCCTCATTCTCGTCAAAAGCAAACTGCAATACCTTCATTCCCGGGAATCCGGATTCTTCCACCATCTCGATCACACTGTCTGTAAGGAGACCAAGATCCTCTGCGATCACATCCAGCTTTCCAAGATTCTTTTCAAGCGCACGGAACAGATCCATTCCCGGTCCCTTTTCCCAGTGACCGAACTGGGCAGTTTTATCTCCGTACGGAATGGAATAATACTCATCAAAGCCTCTGAAATGGTCAATCCTTACCACATCATAAAGCTTCATACAATTTGCCATTCGGCGTGTCCACCATGCATAGCCTGTTTTCTTGTGATATTCCCAGTCATAAAGCGGATTTCCCCAGAGCTGCCCTGTGGCGGAAAAAGCATCCGGCGGGCATCCGGCAACGCCAATCGGAATATTTTCCTTATCAAACTGGAACAATTCCGGCTGTGCCCAGGCATCCGCACTGTCAAACGCAACGTAGATCGGGATGTCTCCGATCATCTCCACTCCCTTAGCATTTGCATAAGCTTTCAGTGCTGTCCACTGTTTAAAAAAGCAGAACTGCTGGAAGCAGTAAAATCCCACTTCTTTTGCAAGCTTCTCTCTTTCTTCAGCCAATGCAGCTTTTTCTCTGTTTTTGAGTTCCGTAGGCCATTCGATCCAGCTGATCCCATTCAAGCTGTCCTTGATTGCCATATACAGGCTGTAATCTTCCAGCCAGGCAGCATTTTCTTTTACAAACTTACGGTACTCCTGATCTGTCTCACAGTCATAATTTTCAAAGGCTTTTCTCAAAAGCCGAAATCTGGAATTATAAATCTTCTCATAATCCACATAGCTCTCGTTTGTACCCCAGTCACAGTCCTCGCAATCACTTTTATCCAGATATCCCTCTTTTACAAAAGCCTCCAGATCAATAAAATACGGATTTCCCGCAAAGGTAGAAAAAGACTGGTATGGTGAATCTCCATATCCGGTAGGTCCGAGAGGAGGATCTGCCAGTATTTCTGTCCTGCTCTTGCCAGCTGGTCTACAAACTCATATGCTTCCTCAGAAAAGCATCCGATCCCATATTTCGATGGCAGACTGGATACCGGAGTAAAATCCCACTTGCTCTCATAATTTACGAATCCTCCTGTTTTCTCAGTAGTTGCGCCCTCTCACAGATGTCTGCAGGAGCACTCAGATTTTTATTATATCACGCTGTCACAGAGCGTTCAAAGTCCTTTTTTGCAGATATATGTAAATATATCATGATAAACCTTTTCCTTGTCTTTCTCATTCAGGATCTCGTGGCGCATTCCCGGATATAATTTTCCCCGGACATCCCGGTATCCTGCACAACGCATGGCACGGACAGCCTTCGCAAACTGTCTCACATTTCCCATGCAGGGATCCTCCGCCCCACTGATAAACAGCACCGGCATTTCCGGCTTTGTACACTTCCAGTGCTTCACATCATAGGCTCTTTTCATCAGGTCAAAAAGTGCCAGATATGCATCATCCGTAAATGTAAATCCACAGTATTCTGAATCCGAATAATCCTGCACAACCTGCGGATCAGAGCAAATCCAGGAAAAACGGTTTTTTCTTTTTTAAAGTGCATTGCATAGCTTCCAAAAGACATCATCTCGATCAGACCCGCACTGTGTTTAGGCCCGAAAACAGTCTTTCCCGCCTTTGCCAGAGCTACTCCGACCGGACGAAATACATTATAGCTGGGTGAGCCGCAGACGATCAGCATATCCATACAGCTGTCATGATGCGCTGCATAGGCACGAACTGCCAGAGAGCCCATGCTGTGTCCGAAAAGGATCAGCGGAATACCCGGGAAATGATCCTTGATCAAGCAGTTCACCGTATGGATATCCTGCAGCATGGCATCCGCCCCACCACCGTACATATACCCAAGATCCTCTTTACTGCGTACGCTTTTTCCATGGCCACGGTGATCATGGATCACACTTATATATTTTCGCTCTGCCATATATTCCATAAAAGGAATGTAGCGTTCCTTGTACTCACTCATTCCGTGAACGATCTGTATGATCCCACGGTATTTCTCATTACGTTCCAACTCCGGCACTACTGCCAGGCAGGAAATTTCCAATCCGTCTGCTTTTGAAGGAAATGAATACTGAATTGTCCGTAACATATATTTCACCTCACCTTTTCTGCTGCATAAAGCGGGCATTCGCATTCCGCTTTGTCACCTGTACTCAACCACTTTTTCTGTGTCTTCCAGTATATCATAACACAGGGGGTTTCTCAAACAGTAAACCTATGATATAATCGTTACGGTAACATAGGGTGATGCTGTTTGCCCGCAAATGCAAACAGATATCCTCTGACTTACCCACCCGAAAACCAGAATGACTTATTGTAAGGAGGAATAATGAATACAGAAGACAATAATGATTTTTATGACGATGAGCTCTCCAGATCATTGATCTCCAATGATTTTGAAGACGACACTCCCCACAGAAAGAAAAAAAGCAAAAAGCCTCTTGTGATCTGTCTGATCATCCTTCTGATCGCTGCCGCAGCCGGCGGAACCGCCTGGTATATGATGCAGCGCCATAAACCGGTAGAAGCCACAGAAGAATTTCTCACAGGCATGCAGAACATGGATTTTACCACAATGGAGAACCTTCTCCAGAGTCATGATCTTAGTGCTCTGGATGATGCAGATATCCGTGATTCTGCTTACACAGATTTCTTCACTACCGTCAACAAAAAAATGACCTACAAGATCACCAAAAACAAATTTGACATCCAGAACGGAACTGCCAGGATAACGGTTCACATGAAATATATTGACGGAACCAATATCTATGCAGCAACTATTCAGGAATACACCCGTAAGGTTGCTGTCGCAGCCTATGCCGGAAAGGAAATGACACAGGATGATATCCAGGAAATGCTCGCTGCACTTCTTGCCGAAAATGCTTCCACAGCTGATGAGAAATACAGTGAGATCGATATTACCTATCCTCTGATCAAAATCGGCAGCGACTGGAAGATCGTTTCTCTGGATGACACCACAGTCAAGGTTATGTGCGCAAACTTCAAAAGCGTAAAAGACGAAATATCATCCCAGCTTACGGATGACAGCACAGATAGCAGTTCTGCCGCTGCAGAGGATTCTTCCACCCCAGGCAGCACGGCCTCTGCTGAGGACACAAGTGCATCCATTGATATTACAACTGACAAATTCTCCGTCCGTTTCAAACAGTTTGCGATTTCCAAGGACTACGGCGGAAATCCCTGTCTGATGATCTACTACGACTATACAAACTCCGGCGATTCCCAGTCCAGTGCATTTGTAGACTTCACCCTGCAGGCTTCCCAGAACGGAGAAGCTCTGGAAGGAACTTATCCGGAAGCCAGCGATGATGCTGTAGATAACTACATGAGCACCATTGATCCCGGAAAAACCGTCACTGTATGCCAGGTATTTCTTCTGAAGGATACTACCAGTGATGTAACGCTTCAGGGCAAAGAAACTCTGAATGTAAGCGGCGGACAGACAACCTCTCAGATTCTGAAGCTGAAGTAAGATATCGGAATCGCCTGGCGGATATTTACGATCCAAATTCGATAAACCGGAAATTTACATTTTATCTTGCATATGAAAAGAAAACGGAAATTTCTCCTTCATGATTTTTTCATGGCTGGCAGAAATTTCCGTTTTTCTTTTTCTCATTCCTGTGTATATTTTTCGATTCCATGAAAAACTATTTCCTGTATAACGAAAGGATGGTGACTTATGTCAAATAAATGTCTGCAGTACTTCACCCTGACCATTGCTGTGGTCGGTGCCATAAACTGGGGTCTGATCGGCTTCTTTAATTTTAATCTGGTAGCATTCCTGTTCGGAAGCATGAGCTGGCTCTCCCGGATCATCTACGGACTTGTAGGCTTATGCGGGCTTTATCTTCTGACCTTCTATACTCTGATCGATCAGGGTGAAACAACTGAATAAGCTACGCAGTAACACATAACGCGAAAAATCCTCTGCTGCATAAAAATAAAGCAGAGGATTTTTTCGCAACAAAAAAGAACTCTGATCATCCTCAGAGTTCCGAAGAGCGATAGACGGGGCTCGAACCCGCGGTCTCGACCTTGGCAAGGTCGCGCGTTACCAACTACGCCACTATCGCATAAGCGGGTGATGGGAATCGAACCCACGTATCCAGCTTGGAAGGCTGGTGTTCTACCATTGAACTACACCCGCACAGCTTGTTGTCTGTGTATCTCTGTCGCATCAACGAAGATTAGTATATATGATGAAACTGTATTTGTCAACACTAAATTTAAATTTTTCTATTTTTTAACAACATATACAATCATCATCTGGCAAACA
>ENA-OQHA01000517-OQHA01000517.1-human-gut-metagenome-genome-assembly--contig:-NODE-517-length-19063-cov-4.635615_pt1 | contig 19063 bp, 22 predicted proteins | sample MGYA00242558_ERZ504707 | MGnify/ENA primary metagenome ERZ504707 (study PRJEB26092, sample SAMD00036197) | human gut metagenome | host: Homo sapiens | study: EMG produced TPA metagenomics assembly of...
CGAACAGGTACACGAACAGCAGATACGCAGATTCAGCACCAGCAGTTTTTTCAGTTCAGGCTTCATCGCTCTAACCCCCTTTGCTTAATTTTTTCTTTAGCGCGTTTCGGCTGCTGGGCCGCTTTCTGCTTGGCTGCTGCCAGCACCTTGCGATGGAGGGCCGCTGCTCCTTGGAGAGTGTTTTGGCCGTGAACTCCCGGAACGCCTGTTCCAGATTGTCCGCATCCTTGGCCTTGAAGATCACGATGTAGTGGGGCGGCTGGGTGGTCTTGTCCTTGCGCAAGGTGAAGTCCACGCCGTACTTCTTGGCGCAGGGCTTGAACGCCCCGATGTTCGCTCCGTGACTTCAATGTTGGTCAGGGACGCACCGTGGGCTTTCAGCTGTTTCAGGCTTTGCCTGCCGTGGTGCAGCTTTGGTCCCTTGGCCCGGTGCTGCAAATATTTTTTCAACGCAGCTTGCAGGGCTTGGGCGGTGAGCTTGCCCGTTTTCATGGACAGGGCAATGGTTTTCTGGGTGACTTCTTCCTGCATTCAGCATTCCTCCTTGGCAGGTAGTCGGAAAAGCGGCAGCTAAGGTGGAACCACCAGCCGCCGCAGGTAAAGGGTTCTCATGGGTGGACGCTCCTTTCGGTCAGGTGTTGGGCGGGCGGCCCCAATCGGCTGCGCCATATCGTGCGCCACAAGGGACGCATAGTAACTGTTGATGGTGCTGGGGGCGTTGAACAGCATGGCCCGCAAGTATTGCTTGATGTTACGGACTTTGGTGGTGTTATCCCGCAGGCAGTCCATGACGAACTCGATGTGATGGCTGTCCAGTTTCAGGAACTTGGCCTTGACCAACTCTGCCGGGTAATCGTCCCCGGCACCCGGATGGACTTGCGGTTGGTGCAGACGGTTTCCAGCAGGATGTCCACGATCTCGTCCAGTTGCTCCCGGTCTATCCGGGGATTCTGGGTGAGGGTATCATACTCGATGTTCTCCAAAATCAGGTCCCGGTAGATTTGATAGGCCGTTTCCTTTCGGCTTCCGGTCCGTTCCGGCGGCGGTGCCACTGTCTCGTCCTCGTCCAAAGGCAAGGGGTTTGGGGAATGGATAGGAATGGAATCGGTATTTAATCCCTCTTTCTTTTGTTTTTCTGTAATTAGTTTATCTTTATTTAATTGCATTGGATTTTCCAACGTAGGGTTTTCCTGCGTGGGATTCTCCAACGTTGGATTTTCCAATGTAGGCGAAACCGATGCAGGAACAGGCTGCGGCAGCTCGAAGATCACATAGTCTGCACCGCGCAGCCGCCCTTTCTCATCCCGTTCTCTGGAACGCTGGATGTAGCCCGTCTGTTCCAGTTCCCGGATGGCCTGCCGTATCGCGTCAATGCTTTCCCGGTTGATACGGGCCAGCCCTTGCAGGTGTAGTCCCAATCTTCCGGCAGGGAGAGCATTTGGGAGAGTAAGCCTTTGGCTTTCAGGGACAAGGCCCTGTTCCGCAGGTGGTGGTTCGACATGACCGTGTAGCCGCTGTTCTTTTCTACACGAAAAACTGCCATTTCACGGATGCCTCCTTTCGTTGTAAACAAAAAAGCAGCGTTCATTTGCTCCCGGTGATGGGAGAAGTGAACGCTGCGCGTACTTGATAATTTTTAGGTTGTATGGTATATAAAGGGCAACTGGGTTTCAAACACGGCTGCCCATCAGGGTGCGATACAAGCAAGTTGCTATCCGATGAACTCAAAAACAAATTGTACTACGATGGTTTTCAAAAAATGCTGTATCACTACTCGCACCAAACGATGAAAATCCGAACTTTTTTCCAATAGGAGAAGGGTTCGGATTTTTTGTTTTCCTTGCGCTGGAATTTTCTGATTTACAAACCTGAAGTGCTGTATTATAATAAAGTAATCACACAACAGGAGGCTCCTCAGAATGTCCCATTTGATCGAAACGGTATACAACCTGCTCTGGGGTGATCTGTTCACCCTGCCGGTGGGCGGCGGCATCGGCATTTCGCTGATGGCGGTGCTGCTGCTCACGGCAGGCGTGTTCTTCACCCTGCGCACCCGGCTGCTGCCCGTGCGGCTGTTCCGGGATATGATCGCCGCTGTCTGCGAAAAGAACCAGAGCAGGGACAGCCTTTCCTCTTTTCAGACGCTCATCGTCTCCACGGCCACCCGTAGGCATGGGCAATCTGGTGGGCGTGGTGGCGGCAGTGTCTGCCGGTGGTGCCGGTGCGGTGTTCTGGATGTGGGTCACGGCCCTGCTGGGGGCCTCCACCTCCTTTGTGGAATCCACACTGGCCCAGAAGTACCGGCAGCCCGACCCGCTCTATGGCGGTCAGCGCGGCGGCCCGGCCTACTACATCCATGTGCTGGCCGAGCGCAAGCGGGGCAAAAAGCTGCGTCATTCCATCATCGCGGTGTTGTTTGCCATTTCGGGCCTCATCTGCTGGTGCGGCATCAGCCAGGTCATCAGCAACTCGGTCAGCTCTGCCTTTGCCAATGCGTTCTCCATCCCGCCCATCGTGACCACGGTGGTGCTGGTGGTGCTCTCGGCGGTCATTGTCCTGCGCAAAGATGCCACCGTGAAAAGCCTGGATGTTATCGTGCCGATCATGGCGGTCTGCTATTTCGTGATGACGGTCATCATCATTGCGGTAAATTTCCGCCAGCTGCCCGCTGTGCTGGGCCGCATCTTCTCGGAAGCCTTCGGCCTGCGGCAGGTGGCGCGGGCGGCTTTGGCGCGGTGCTGATGAACGGTGTCAAGCGCGGCCTGTTCTCCAATGAGGCAGGCAGCGGTTCAGCCCCCTGTGCGGCAGCGGCTGCTCCTGCGATGATCCCGTGAAGATGGGCTTTGTGCAGGCACTGGGTGTCCTGATCGACACGGTGGTCATCTGCAGCTGCACTGCCTTTATGATGCTGCTGGCTCCCGCAAATGTCACCACTGGGCTGACCGGCATGGACCTGCTGCAGGCAGCGGCACAGTACCATCTGGGCAGCTTTGGCGTGGTGTTCATTGCCGTCACGCTGGCGCTGTTCAGCTTCTCCACCTTCATCGGCATCCTGTTCTATGCCCGCTCCAATGTGGCGTACCTCTTTGGCGACCGCTGGGGCTGGCAGACGGCCTATAAAGTGCTGGCCCTTGTCATGCTGATGGTGGGCGGTCTGGAAGCCTATACCGTGGTGTGGGACCTGGGCGACGTGGGCATCGGCTGATGACCATATTCAATCTCATTGCCCTCTACCCCATGTCCGGCGAAGCCATTGCCGCCTTGCGGGATTACGAGCGCCGGAAACATCTGACCCAAAACTGACCCTGCCGACAGCTTCCGCAGAAAAGCTGCAAAAATCCGAAAAAAGTAGTTGACAAATCGCCCGCAGTCTGATAAAATAAACAAGTCGTCCGGCAACGGACGTGAACAGAATCTGGGCGTGTTCCCGAGTGGCCAATGGGGACAGACTGTAAATCTGCTGCTTTTCAGCTTCGGTGGTTCGAATCCACCCGCGCCCACCAAACAAGAAAAATCCGAACCTGTTTCCGATTGGAGAAGGGTTCGGATTTTTCGTTTTCTTCGGGTACAACAACGAAGGCTCCCGTGGACGGCGCAAAACTCCGATGCCTTGTCATAGACCGTAACCACACAACAAGAGTTTGGAGGACACGATGATGAAGTACGATGCAAGAGCTTGTTCGTTTAACATGGATACCGGGTGCGTGGAACTGCTGCTCCAAGATGGGCGCAAAATCTCCATCGACTGCACCGGGGTCGAGGATGCACTGGATGTTACCATGGCGCAGCAAACAGAACTGGACTACCTCATCTACAATGACCCGCTGGGCTATGCGGACTTGATTTTGAATGGCGACCCAGAGGAATATTTGAAAAATGCAGCCGGGAGCCATGGGCTAGAAGATTAAGGACAAAAAATAAGAGGTGTGCCCAACTGGACACACCTCGGTGAGATACATCTATATAAGGCAGGGCGTTCCCTTTACTGGGAGCGTCCTGCTGTTTTATGCGGCAACAGGCAAGGCTTGTAGAGCTTCCTGCTCTTTCAGCCATTCCTCGTATTCACGCTGGCCTTCCTCGCTGTTGAAAAACTCAACCATGGAAGGATAGAAACAACGTGCCAGCGACTTGATCGCTTCATCCGGGTAGCCGGACTTGTTTACAGACTTTTTCTTTTTGCTCAAATAGTGTCCTCCGAAAATCAAAGTTCCATATCCTGCCCACGCTTGCGGTTTCGCTGCGGCACATTTATGGTACGCTCCTGCTTGGGGGCAAGAATCTTTTCCAGAAAGCTGCGCACCAGTTCGGGCGCACGGTGGAGAGCATCCAGATAGGCTTTACATCGTACCACAGGTCGTGGTACTTGTTGCTCCAATAAATGGCTTCCTTTTTGGCTGTGGAAAGTTCTTCTTTCAAGCGGCGGTTCTCCACATCCATCATATAGCCGTGGTCGGCCTGTTTTTTCAGCTTGGAGAATTCTTCTTCGGTCAGCGAGTAGTTGCCGAGGAAGGTGCGCTTGCCGATATAATCCAGATCACGCGCATGAATGAGGGCTTCTTTTGTGAGCGTGGCCTTTTTCTGCACAGCGGCAAGTTCCTTCTCCTTTTTGGAGAGGGTCTGACTGGTTTTGGCAAGCGACTGCGCCTTTTGGTCGGCTTGGGCGGTAAGGGTGTCCAGACGTTCCTGCTCCCGCTGGACTTTGAATTGGGTGACGGTCAGGTGTTCTTCAGTGCTGCCACGCTCACCGCGCTCTACATCGGTATACCCGGCGCTGCGCATATAGTTGAAGAAATCGTCTTGCAGGACACTGTACGACTTCTTCAGCACGGGCTTGCCGTTCTTTTGCAGGACAGGCTTTCCGGCATCGTCCAGCAGGGGCTTGGAAGCCCACTTCTTGCTCCGGCTGACCTGTATGACGGTCTCCTTGACTGTGCCGACCAGTGCCTTATCCTTGCAGCGTTTCGACCAGAGGATCTGCTTTTCCACCACAGGTACATAGACCACATGGAGGTGGTAGTGGTAGACCTCCCTGCCTAGTGCTTCGGTCATGGCACGGTTGATCTCATCAGCGTGCATGACTGCCGAGAGGATATACTGCTCACCACCCACGATTTGAACGGCTGCTTTGTAGGCATCCTCATAGAACTGCTTGGCGAACTCGTAGCCACCGTGATTGTCAAAATAGGCCGAGTTGACATCAAAGACAAGCTCGCAATAATGGGTGGCATCCGGCTTCAGGCCGCGCGTTGAAATCGTACCAGCGGTTTCCAGTTGGGCGAATAGGTCGGTGTAGCTGGCAGTGGGTTTCTTGAAATGAACGTTCCATTCGGCGCGGTGGGGAAGAATGTCGGGGTTTCGATAGCTGTCTTTTTCGCGTTCGTTGTGCTGCTGAGTGTTGCCAACGGCCTTGTCCGAAACGGCGAGATTCCGGACGCTTGTGCGGTCGATGCATCGTTTCTTGCCAAAGGGCATCCCTCCTTTCAAGGTTCATCGAGAGGTGACGGGGAACGAAGATGCACTTCTGAGGAAGTGTAATAACCCACTATGACACTTTCATCCCTGCGGTCTGCAAAGTGTAGTGGGCTCTTCGAGGACTCTCCGAGGGGGAACGTCTCCTGCGGGAGAGCTAATCAAGTTCACGTTTGCGAAGCATGAAAGCCCCAGTGGGGCTTTTAAGTGACCGAACGGTCTTGCGCCAGCAAGATGGAGGGGCCTCGCCCCGACAAGTTCGCACAATGCGAACTTGATTGCTCCGTACGCATCTGAAAAATTGCGTACGGACTTCAAATAACCTGTACGGTTCGTACGGCGTACAGAAATCTAAAATGCAAACGATAATACGATTTAATTTGCTTTAATTCGCCGTACAGGTGCGTACAAGTACAGACCGTACAGGTTGTACGAACTTCTTCCGTGAAAAAATACACTTTTTACGGGCAGGGGTGGACAAGCGGCTCGATGCCCACGAAGCCCCGCACCCTGCGGCCACCGGGCAGATAGATGTTGTTGGTGGCTTCAAGGTTATAGCGGCGGTCGTTCTGTCGCAGTTCTGCGCTGAAACGGATCGCCGATACGCTGTGGCAGGCGTTGTCCTCGCACCACTGCTTATAAATGTCGTAGAACTCCTTGGAACTGATGGAGTAGTCCGCCTTGAAGCGGAAGTAACCCTCGGACTCCATGAAGTCGATGACGTTATTGCTGCTGCGCTTGATGGTGTCCACGTTGGCGGCGGCACGTTCGCTGACCGTGAAGCGGAAATCGTTCTGCACCAGCCGGTGCAGCCCTTCCAGACACCAGAGCAGGATGCCTTCCAACTCGGTGCACATCTTCTCCACAAGGAAGGGGTCATCCGTGCGGTCGGCAGGCTTGTCCTTGGTGGTCAGGATAAGCTGGCGGCGAAAGAAGCCATCCGAATGGTCGTATAGTGAGGTCAGCGCACCGTTGCCGAAACAGAGGAACCGGGCATAAATGTCCCGCTGGTAACTCTGGACACCCTTGCGTTCCAAGTCCAGCTTGGCTTCGGCGGTCACGATGGTCTTGATATAATTCGTCTTGGGCAGGGCGTTCATGTCCATATCATCGTCGATCATCAGCAGGCGGCGTTCCAGATCGGCACGGGCAAAGCGGTTGTTCTCCACTTTCTGGACGCTGCCATTGCTGGCGGCATCTCCCATGAGCCGCTTGAGCACCAGCAATGCGGGACTTGCCCTCGCCGCCCTTGCCGACAATGAGCATCATCTTCTGTCCCTTGGTGCTGGGAATCAGGCAGTAGCCCAGATACTCCTGCAAGGTGGGGATGTCGGCATCGTCCAGCAGCTCGTGCAGAAAGGTCAGCCAACGGTCAGGGGTGGCGGCTTTGGGGTCATACTTCACAGGCAGGCGGTTCTGGCAAACAGGCGGCTCTCCTGAAAAGAGCCGTCCGGCAGATGGTACACGCCGTTCTGAAGGTGGATGCAGTCCTGTTCGATGGGAAAGGGGTCGGAAAAGGCCAGCAGCTTGATGGTCTCCAGAATGTTGGTGACCTTTTTGGACAGGCCGGAGGTGACATACTCCTCGATGTTCTCCAAGATGCGCTGCTTGATCTCGCTTTCGTCCTCCACCGGACCGTCCAGCGTGTACAGCGTACCGTTGACGCATTTCAGCGGCCACTGCTCCAGAAAGGCACGGCCAAACTGGACTTCGTCAATCTTTTTGCCGTTGTACCAGTCCGGCCATAAGGGGTTGCGGGAAATGTTTTTCTTCATAGGGTGGTTCTCCTTTAGAAAAGTGAAGTGGTGGGTCTCACGGTGAGACCCACCACTTCAGGTGAATAAATTATCAGGCGCACTTCGCCAGAGCAAGGCGGTCGGTGCGCTCTTCCAGCATCAGCAGGTACGACCCGGACAGCAGCTGTGCGGCGGCAGCGGCCTTCTGCTGGGGCGTCCCAAATGCAACGCAGTCCGTCAGGTGCTCGATGGTCTCGGTCATGTGGAGGGCTTCCACGAACCGCTCGTCCAGCGGTTCTTCCGGGCTGGCGGGCTTGTAGCGCTTTTGCCAGTCGTGCAGCAGGTCGAGATAATCGGTCAGCACCCGCAGGCAGTAGGCGATGTCTGCCCACTGCTCGTCCGTCAGGCCACGCTTGGGCGGCGGCAGAGCGATGGCATTGGCGGGCGGCTTGTCCGGGTCAAGCCCGAAGTCACTTGCGAGCTTCTCGGCGGCTTGCCGGGGGTTCAGGTCGAACAGTTTGGCGGTGAGGTCGATGGCATCTCCGTTGGCCCCACAGCCAAAACAGTAATAATAGGTGTCGTTCAGCTTCATGCTGGGGTCGCTGTCAGAATGGAACGGACAGCACACCATGCCATGGCGGTCGGGCTCCATGCCGTACATCTCTCCCACCTGCCGAACGGTGATGGCGGACTTGATCTTTTGATATAAACTCAAAATTTCTCCTTTGGTCAAAGGTTTTGGCACGGATCGTTTTGATCCCTGCCACGTTCAAAGTCACCGGGGTCCCCCAAATGGGAACTTCGGTGAAGCCGGTCTCCCTTGCTGCCTCCCGACAGGAAATCTTTTTGGACTCTGTGTCGGCCCTATGCAGGGCGCTCGCTCCCCCGATGGGAGGTCTTGGCGGTCTGGGCAGTTCGGACGGTCATTCTGTTGTCAAGGTTCGGTTATATGATTCGGGAGGGCTTTTACGGGAAGCCCTTAATATGTTCGCTGCTGGGGAGTGATATGTTTTCCTTCTGTCTATAGGATAGCACCTCCATGGCTGCTGTGCCGTATATCCATAATGTCGGAAAACAGGTGCAGAAACTGCAAAATTCCACGCTTATGGACAGGAACCGCCGGAAGTGGTATACTGTGCAAAAAACATCGGAGGTGCGACCATGAACATCAAGCTGACACTGGGAGAACGGCTCAAAGACCTGCGTGTGGAGCGGAGTCTGAAGCTGGAAACGCTGGCAGAGCAGACGGGTCTGTCCAAATCGGCATTGTCGAAATACGAGAGTGACGATGTGACCGACCTCAGCATTTATGCGGTGACAACGCTGGCTGAGTTCTATGGCGTGACCACGGACTACCTGTTGGGCGTGACGGAAAACAAAAAACGCCCAGATGCAGTCCTTTCGGACTTGCATCTGAGCGATGGCGCAGTGGACGTATTAAGGAATGGGAATTTCAATCATCGGCTGCTGTGTGAACTTTTGGAACATCCCGATTTTTCCCGGTGGATGACCGACCTTGAGATCTGTGTGGACGGTCTGGTCAGTGACCGCATCCGGGATATGAATGCCATGGTGGAAGCCACCCGGCAGGAACTGGAAAAGCGATACCATGCCGATGCAGAGGACCTGACCATGCGGACGCTGAAGGCGGCGCAGATCAACGAGGACGAATATTTCGGGCAGATCCTCTATGATGAGCTGGCGGCGATCCTGAAGCAGATCAAAGCGGCACATGGGACCGATAAGACCACGTCGGACGGCGCAGCGGTCGAGCAAGCGAGGAAGCAGCTTGAAAATGCACAGAAGTTTGAAGGTTCTCCGTTGGAAAAGAAGATGAATGTCCTGATGGGACAGATCGGCATCGACTATTCCAAGCTGACGAAAGAAGAACAGATGACCTTGCTGCGAGTGTTCAATAAATCCTCTATGTTAAAGCACCGCACAAAGGCCGGGATGCGGGGCAAATACAGACGCTGATTATTTACCTTGCGGCTTATAGGGAAAAACGCTGCTACGGCAGGACGGGAGAATGTACACCATTGGTTCCTCTGCAAGCCTGCGCTGGGTGGGCAGAAACCATTAGCTGCCATCCCCATCCGCGCATCCTTCTGCCGCAGAATAGGTGCTTGCCGGAGCTGCTCGCAGTCCCTTTTCCGCATCAGCCGGAACCAAGGTGTAACACACTAGACTTTGCAAACAAAGTCGTGTGCCACGAAACCCCGGCACGGTTTCTTTGGATTCTTCCGGCTATTGCGTTGCTTCCCGGTTTCAGACAATAGAAGATGCGGGCGTCAACTCGTACACATGATCGAACTGGGCTTTACGTTCGTCGCTCAGGTGATGGCTAATCAGGATCAGGGTCAGGTCAGGGTTGGACAGCAGGCTCTTCTCCACGATGTCGGCGTTCTTCTGGTCCAGGGCGCTGGTGCCTCATCCACCAGCAGGATGCTGCGGTTATGGATCAGAGCACGGGCGATGGCCACGCGCTGCTTCTGGCCGCCCGAGAGGGCGTTGCCTTCCTCGCCCACCGGCGTATCCAGACCCTTGGGCATATTGGCAAGGTCGCCTGCCAGGGCGCTGTCACGCAGTGCCTTTTCCATCTGCTCGTCGGTAAAGTGCTCACCCAGGGTAATGTTCTCACGGATGGTGGTATTGAACAGGAACACATTCTGTTCGATGTAGCTCATTTTCTGCTGGAGCTGCTCGGGCGTGTAATCCCGCACGTCTCTCTCGTCATAAAGGACCTTGCCCTGGTAGCCGGGCAGCCAGCCCAGAAGAATCTTCAGCAGGGTGCTCTTGCCGCAGCCGGAGGGACCGGTGAGGGCGTATTTGCCGCCTTTCTTGAATTCCGCGTTCATGTGGACCAGGATCGGCTTCTTTTCATCGTAGCCGAAAGAGACATCCTTGACCGTAATGCCTTCCTGCAGGGTAGGCAGACCGAAATCAGGAGCTGCGCCTCGCCGGCATGGATGGTAATCTTATCGAAATAGGCTTGCTGGCCGAGAAGGACACTGCAAGTTTGGACACCTGGTTCAGTCCATTATACACGCCGGCGCAGATGGTACCGGTGCCCATAAAGGTGGCCAGAGGAATCATATCATTGAGGATCAGGACACCCAGCAGGATGACAACGGCCACTTGGCAGACGGCGCTGACATAGGCCAGACCACAGCCGATGCCGTCCTTGTTGATGGTCAGTTTGTACTTGGCCTGCTCCATGCTGTCGCTGGCTGCATCGACTCCGCTGGTAAACCGTTCATCCTTGCCAAAGAAGCGAAGCACATCGTAACCTGCCAGCAGATCCTTGATTTTACTGACGCTGTCAGCCTGGCTGGCGGCACAGGCTGTGCCAACGGTTCCCAACCGTTGGCTGAACAGACGAGGAACGAAGATCATAACCAATGCGATGACCAGAGAAATCACCAGAAGCAGCCAATGAATGGATGCCAGTGCAACGATGCCGAACACCACCTGTGCCGCAGAACCCATGATGGTGAAAAACGGAGTCCAGGCCATCTGCTCAATCTGGTTCACGTCGTTGGTAAACTGGGAGAGGTACTCGCCGCTCTCCTGCTTATGATACTCCTGATGGGTCTTGTGCAACAGGCCCGCTGCCATATCCCGGCGCAGAGCGTTGTTCATCCGGCGCACGGCCCGGCCCTGGAAGAAGGTCTCTGCAATCAGGCAAAGGACCACGGCCAGCCAGGTCAGCAGAAGAAGAATGATCCGAATGGTGAAAGCCCGCAGATCACCGTCCAGCAGTCCCTGGGTGATCTGAATCTGTACCAGACTGGTGCAGACCTGCAAACCATAGGCAACAACCATACAGATGGAGCCGCTGTAACAGTGGGCCAGCACTTTTTGAGATAATACTTCATGATTTCCACCTCTTCGGTGATCGTTCCATCTGTCTCTATGAACAGTGGATTGTGTGCTTTGCTCTTTCTGATTCAAATTGTAGCACACAGGATGAGGAATAAACATATCGTTTTGCGTTAGTTAACTGATTACACACATTCTGATTTTCTATAGAGGCAAACTGTCTTTCCATCAATAATTTCAGACTTTTTGCACTGCATATTCATGCAGCGCAAAAACATTCCGGCAGCTACGACACTCGGGCTTCAGATCAGAAAAGCTCCACCGGCAGTTAACCTCCGGGTCGATCACAATACCTTTTTCGGGATCAACCCAACCTAACTGGTTTTGCGGGTGGTCAAGCGCCACAGTGCATTTGCCAATTTTTCCATTGGCCCGGAATACCATGCTATGTGGATAGGAAGCGTAGCACACCTGTGCAAGGGCTCCGTTTCTGTGGTTATGACACGACATCCCGATCTTATCCAGATATGCAACATGTTTTGCTACCAACACATCTTTTGTATCCTGATGAAGGATGGATAGACTGTGGACGCCTTCACCACCCCAGTCACCAACAGCACGAACAAGTACGGCGAAGCGTTTGTCATGCCCAAACAGACGGTACAGATAATCATACCAACTGTAGTCCTCATCGTCGGCCAGAATATTGTGGCGCAGCGTGATATGAAAGGAATACTCTGCCGGCGGCAACTTGGAAAGAGAGGCCAGATTGTTAATGATGGTCTGCAGGGTTCCCTTGCCGGATACATGGGGCCGAGTCTTGTCGTGATTCCAACCATCAATTGTAATTTGATAGCTGGTGATCCCTGCCTGATAGAACTGCCGAAATAGCTTGTCATTCAGCAGATAACCATTGGTGGTCATATTGGCAGCATAGTGAAAGCCATACTGTTTCTGCAGATTTTGCACAATGTTGGACACTTCCAGCACAGTGTCTTTGCAAAGAGTAGGTTCACCTCCAAACCATGCAAGTATGACCTGTTTATAGCGCGGCGCTTGTGCAGTTATATACTCCTCAATTCGGTCCAGTGTGTCACGAGTCATACTGGCTGCCGGGTGGTTTTTGTGGCAGTATGAACACTGAAAATTACACCCTTCAGTAGGAATCAGTGTGGCCATGAAGACATCCCAATTGAATTTTTGAGGTAATATTGGCTTGGGTTGAATACAACTGAAATTTTCTCCTAGGCAATCGGAGATGTATCCAGACATCATATATAAGCCCTCTTGATATTGTAGACTAAAATTAGTTGCCGTTCTTTTTTTCTTGAAGTGAAAGCAACCATGCGCTCTTCACAGAAAGACAGATGCCAATTCCAACTACGGTCATAAAAGCACCGAGGATGACAAAACAAGCCGTTGACCCGGCGCTCACCAGTAGTGATGAGCCAAACAGATAAAAAATTTCAGTAACATTGACGCCCATGTTGAAGACGGAAAGCAGCTCGGCGCGATTGTCTTCCCTGCCGGCAGCATCTACAATGCTGTTTTGGACTTCTCCCAGCAGATAGGATGGAATATCCAAAAAAAGCGGAAGGATCAGCATAAATAGGATAGTCCAAACCGGCACATTGACCAAGCCCAACACACCAAGGGCTATTCCACTCAGAATGAAAAACAGTGCCATCATTTGATTATAGTGTTCAGGCTTGGTACGGGCGAGAATCCGTTCGGACAGCAACTGAATTGCAGAATAACCCATAATAATTGCGGCGAGCCAGGTTTCATTGATCCCGCACAACTGCAGCTTCTCCGCATAGAAGAAATTGATCAGAATGCGGCCAATGTTCAAAGCTGCCAAAATCATTAGAAGCATCCATATCTTTTTCTGCTGAAACAACTGCGGATAGGGAATGTTTTTCTTTTGGCGCGTTTCACTTCTGGGCTGCACTGTTTCCTTGGGGATTTTTAAAGAGGTAAAGACAGCAACAAGGTTTGCGGCAATCGTTGCCAGAAGCAGACCCTTGATGCCAATCAGCGTGTACAGGACCGCATAAGCTAGGGTACTGGCAAAAAATCCGACAGTTCCATAATTGGCGACATGTGCAGATTTTTCAGCGTAATGTTCCTTTGAAAACATAATATAAATATAGCCGCTCTGCGTCCCAGAAGAAAAGGAAGCCGCTGTGCCTTCGAGGATAGCCTGTAAAATAAACAGACTATAATTGCAGCTTACATGAGCCAGCAAGAGGCAGGTTCTCGAAATGAGCAGCGCGATCTGGTATAGTACCAACGTGGATTTATAGCCAATGCGATCGGTCAGCTTTCCGAGAGGAATCTCTGTGAGGAGGACCATAGTAGCCATAATTGCTTGCAAAATGAAGAATTGGCTGAGAGAGATTCCTGCAGTGTTCGTACCAGTAGAGAGACTGGGGAGAAAAACACCAGCCCATTGAGCAGAGAGGTAAGGTCAAGTGCATCTGTTTTCAGCTTTGCGTTCATTTTGATTCACCTCGTTATATTTGGATTTAATATAAGGAATAAACAGTGTTTTCATGAAGTGAGAAAAAACTTCTTCTTCATATGTACAGCACTTTTTGAAATCGATTTGGTGGGACAGCTGACATCCGCCACCGCAGAAGCCACCGATTTTACAATCCTTACACTCCGCATAAGAATTGCAGGTTACAGCGACGGGCCGATAATTTGTTAAATTTTCATAGGAAAAATCAAAAAGGCTGTACCTAGATCTACCAACTGTGCAAGTACAACGATATGTTTTCAGATTCATATCAACATAAAAAACATTACTGGATGACGAAGTGCTCCAACAATAACTATGTGTTTGTTTATGCTCCCGCAAATTCAACTTTAGGCCCATTTTGTCGGCAAAGTTATAGCAGGTCTTTAAAAATGCCGCGTGAACATTGTCCGGGAGAGGCTTGCTTTGAAGCTCAGCGAGAATCTCACTTTCCATCATGATGTCAGGGAAATTTGTTTCATACAAACGATCATCTACTCGACCAATAGTCCACGCAAAGTTTTTATCCTGCAAAAGCTGTAACTTCTTCAAGTCATCCAGTGTATTCCAGATTTCTTTATGATTGTGCCTATCGATATTGGTTCCTAAGTCCACATGGATGCCGTAATGCAGAAGTGTCTTAATACAGCACAGGAGTTTGAAAGTTTCATTTGTATTGTTCCGGCTCGGATCAAGATCGTATCGCGTCATATAATTTAACGCCATACTGTCGATTGTGGGATAAATACCGCTGATGAAGCGACGATTGATGATAAATTTCTTCAAATAATACGAAAGGAAACTTCCGTTTGTGGTGATATGAACAGTGGTTTTGTGCTCTTTGCAAAATTGGAGAATTTTATCAATTACTTTCTCATTCTCGATCAGCAAGGGTTCGCCACCAAATAAACCCAGTCGAACGGTCTTGTTCGGATTTGCTTCCATATACTGTGCAATGATACTTAAAATTTTATCCAGAGTTTCATCACTGATAAGTTTCTTTTCCAAGGTTTTATCGTTTTGCTGATAGCAGTAAGTACAGTGCATGTTGCATTTATACGTAATTGTTAAGATGAAAGTGACTTCTTCGCTTGACTTGTTTGAGTCGGTTTCATCGCTATCCAGCATTTTGTGGTATACTTCTTCGCTCACACCATGGTGGAGGAGATCTTTTGAGATGAGGAAACATCTATTGCTGTACGTATCAACAATAACACATTTTTCGGAATCAACATCTTCTAAATATTTATTTCCAAGGACCTGTGTCAGATCAAAATTCCCCTGTGCGTCTTTGGTTTCCACAAGCGTTCCGTTTTTCAATTCATAAAACATGGTTCCATTATACAGAAAAATCCCAAGAAGCAAACATTTGCTCCTTGGGAAACCGTCACTGATCAGTAGAGGCGGTGCCCGTTGTCATCATCGCAGCTAACGATAACAACCGCGTCGTTTGCCTTCATCTCTTCCAGCTCTTCATTGGAAAAAGTTACGGTATACATTTTCTGTTTCTTCTTTCTTTTTGGTTTTATTCAGCTTGGGAGCTTTCGTTTGTTCGTATCCCTTGCTGAGACGAGATTTGTCAAGGATAATTCTGCGAAATATAATAGATTCATGGAACATATAACAAACAAGGCTTTCTCTGTAAGTTTTCCCTTCTTACACCGCTAATGACAGCAACGGAGCCAATACCAGTACCAGAGGGACTACGCAAAGCACAAACCTATCCAAGACAATTTGATGAAGCTGTACCGGGTGAAATCTGTTGTGGACAGCGCACGCCGCCAGCAGGAGCAGACACAGCACCGGGACAGGGATATGGAGCGGTAAACAGGAAGATACTTCCCATTTCCCAGCAATAATGATAAAATAAAATTGGAAGTTTAACACCACTCTCACCTCAAATGGGACAGAAACGTGATATGGAGCAACCGAAATATGGACAATGTAATTTGTTTGAGTAACCAGATAAGTGATCCCCCAAATTTTCCACGATGCTCCAGACATGATACACTGCTGACAACATTTGGATGCCAGATCTGCAATAATGAAATTCTTAAATGATGGGAGGAATTTGAGGAAAATGGCTGCGAAATTTGAAGTTTACATTGCAAGCAAAAAATATCCCAGCATTAAAATGTGCGAAACGATATTTCCTATTGTCGGCAAGATACAATTTTCAGAAAAATGTATTGTTTGGAATGGCTGGCTGCCAACAAAAGAAGATGTGCTTTACACGCAAGATGATGAACAAATTGAACGGTGCGTATTAAATGGCAAAGTCGTTTCTTTCGATGGAAAAGCAGGCTCTTATATCATTGGAGCAAGGCAATACTTTGAAAATGGAGTATTTTCTACTGAATTATGGTTCGACACATCTTATTTCCCGGAATTAGATGCCAATATATCAAATGAATTTTGCAATTCTTTTTGCCAGTTGACCAAACAGAATATATTGGGGCTGTGTATAGTGGCAGAAATTAAATTTTTTGCGATGGGGACAGAGATGTGTGTTGATTATTCTGAACGATTGGATGAGAGTATCAAAAAAAGTCACAATGTTATGTGCTATTGGAGTAAGAAAGCCAGCAGGGACTAAAGAGCAATTACCATAAACCAAGCACAGGCTTTAAGGAGGGAGAGACGATGACCCACAAAGGAAAAAGGCGGCTCGTGATATTTTTGTGCGCGGCGGCGGTTATTCTTGTGGCGGCGGGGATCGTTCGGGTCAAGCTGCACCCGCCCCGTCCGCTCCATGAGCAGATCGCAGATTATATGTACCATTCCCGTACAGACCCAAAGCTGGAATACCTCATCGAGAAGTATGGCGATGAATTTGTTGCGACAGAGTACGGAAGTATTCAATCCACACGATTTCCGGGGCTATATGTACGTTTGAGATGGTCGGAGGAAGCGCAGACATATACAGACAACTATATTGTCTATTTAAGACGAGAAGATTTGCGAGCTATTTTAGCGCCTACTGTGCAGGAAATTTACGATGATTGCAAAGTATTTATTGCACCTTACACCCCATCTCCTGACTTTGATAAAAACACTACGGCTGAAGAATTACTCACAACTTTTGGTATGGGACGAAACCCGGTCGTTTCTCTTTGGATTTATACGAAAGATGATACAGTAGGAAAAGACACAGATATGCAGCAATTAACATCAAAGATACAGGCGATGGGCTATTCTGTAGATGTAGGTGTCTATTATCTATCAGAAGAAAACTATGAAGTAGTCAATGAGGACGATTATCTCAATTATAATATTGGTGCGCATTCAAGATTTTATGAATATTTTGAGAACGTTTATATTTATCCAGACAGTTTGAACTGATTTTAAGTGACTGGAAAGAAGAAAGCAGCAAATAGCACTACACGCCCCACCTCTGGACACTTTGTCCAGCCAGAAACGGAAAACCGAACACCACCCACCAAGCGCGGCAGACAGGCCGCGCCTTTCCCATACCCAAAATGAATACGAACTATCCAATGATTATAATATTTTTGGTATTCCGGCAGAATACCGTATTCATTGGTAATAACCTCTTTGGAGAGGGGCTGGTCGAACGGGACAGCGAGGTATGGAGAGCTCTGGAAGGGTTTTCTTCCTTGCCAGAGCTGTTCATATAACTTCCAGCGTTCTGCCGTCATGGAGTTTGGATTGCTTTGATCCTCATGCTTCCAAAATTGTCCGCCCAGAAGATAGCTCTCCATCATTTCTTCCCAGTTCTGAAAAAAGCCTGCGCCTTTGTCCCAGCATCTACACACAAATCCAACATTTCCTTCATATTGATGTAGCCTGCCAGATAGCAACATTGCGTGATATATGCGCAGCGTCCCATATCCCAGCCTAACAGGGCATTTTCCCCATAACGCCGCCATGCTGTCAGCATTTTCGCAGGTAGCTATCTTCATCGGCTTTTGGATTAGTTTTGCGGGCCTCCTCAATGAGCTGGACTTCTGTAGCATCCTTATATTTATGCGACAAGAGTTCCATTTTCCTCCGATAGCTGGCACGCATTCCCTCGTCGATCAGGCTGCGCATTTCCTTTATAGCTGTCTCATGTCCTTGAATGCCCCAATAATCCCACAGCATTGTTTTAATACTTTCCCGGTCAAATTCGTTATTGTACCGCCAGCCAGCCAGTAGATGAAAATTTGTATGTTGACTTGCTGCAATCAGGATCGACCTGCGGCATTCATCCAGCGCAATGTAGGGGATAGGGGATTATACTTCTCCATCCGTCTTTGCTTCGATTTATAGATATGATACAGAATACCGGCAAGACCAAGCCCTATGACTAAAGTAGCGGCCAGGGCGATAAAAGCCGTCATATCCCCTGTCAGAAAACAGAGGATGCCTATTCCAATAACAAGCAGGATAACGAACACAATCATGCATCCCATATGATATCCTCCTCCTTTCAGGGACTGCCTTCTTATTTCGGACTGCTTTGTCCGGCTCTGATGAGAATTTCCTTGCACTGCGGAGAATCGCCGTATCGCCAGCAATCTTTTGACGCTGTTCTTCAACAGGGATGTCGATGTAAATATGAAAAGGATTGCGAAGCTGGCTGCAAGTTACATACAGGGATTTTTCAGAAAAGGAAAGATAAACATTTCCTTCCATAGCTTCCTGAAAAGCTGTAATCTGCTCCATCACCTGGGGTGTCAGGATGTAAAAAGCATTCTGCTCGTTCTCTGCAAACACTGCAAAATTTTCGTTGAATACACTGTTTTCTGTCTGAATTGGCAGCGGGACTCTGGTTTCCCTGAGTTTAGACAGAGCTTTTTTGGAAAACACCTGGACAAAGCCCTCACTGATCTTCCGATTATCAAAACAGGAAAAAACAATGACCTGTCCCTCAAACAGAATTTTGGGGGTAGAGCTTCTTGCGGAAGCTTTTTCGCCAGTGCAGACATTGACAGCCCGGAAGGGAACTCCATCCAGCTTGCCGGACAGTTCATCCGACGATTGATAAAAGACCGACTGACCTCCGGGGATTAACTTTAAACGGTTCATTTCCTCATAAGAAAGACCGCCTCCGGCATTGTAGCGCAATTCGGAAAAATCCGGCAGTTGTCGGAGAGTGTCCAACACATATTTGTTTTTGAAATTGATACAAAAGAGGTCATAAGCTTTTTTATAGACCAGCATATAGTAAAAACCAAAAATGACACCCGCAAAAATCACGCTGAGCATCAGGTTTCCTACCAGCATCCAAAAGGCTCCCTGAGTTGCCGGATCTCCCCATCCATATTCGCTGATGGAGGCAAACAAAAATCGGTTTTTTACCAATGTCAATCCTATAAACAAAATCAAGCATACCGAAACAGTTTCCGCAGGATTTATGTTTTTAACAGCGTTCTGCCGCAACCGTTCCAGCTTGACACCGCTGATATTCTGTTCCACCATTTCATACATCTTTTCCCCTTTCTTCTTAAAACTGCTCTAGCTTAAACGTTACTTTTTTCTTCTCTTCCATCAGTGTAGAACTTCGCTTCTT
>ENA-OQHA01000518-OQHA01000518.1-human-gut-metagenome-genome-assembly--contig:-NODE-518-length-19057-cov-3.023296_pt1 | contig 19057 bp, 19 predicted proteins | sample MGYA00242558_ERZ504707 | MGnify/ENA primary metagenome ERZ504707 (study PRJEB26092, sample SAMD00036197) | human gut metagenome | host: Homo sapiens | study: EMG produced TPA metagenomics assembly of...
TGTCGGAAGAATTCTACAAGTATCTGAAATCCATGAATGACCAGCAACAACAACGAACTGGGCAAACCGAACTGGCACCGATTCGTGCCACCTATACCAACGTCACAAACGGTATCGGTCTGGTAGGGGATGCCGGTTCACGCAGACCGGTTGGCTCGACAATCTTCCGGCAGAATAAGATATCTTTCAGCCGCCCCACTCTGCATGGCGGGCTTCTGATTTTTATTTGCCCGCCGGATGAGGATAATTCACGACTTCTCCGTATCTTTACCTGCAGAACCAAACCATCAAAGAAGTTCATTGATATGATTAACGAATACCAATTAAGAATTCTGCCCGAACAGGCAGCCAGCGAACAAAGTATCAAACAATATGTCAGCCGTGAAAAGGGAATAGACATCCGTACCATTCAGCCGTACGCATCCTGAAGCGAAGCATCGATGCACGCCAGCGGACCATTTACGTCAATCTGAAAGTACTGGTATTCATCAACGAAATGCCGGAAGATGACGAATTTGTGCATACCGAATATCCCAATGTGGAAGGAAAACCGCAAGTCATCGTAGTAGGTGCCGGACCGGGAGGACTGTTTGCAGCCCTGCGTCTGATCGAACTCGGACTGCGCCCTGTCGTTGTGGAACGCGGAAAGAACGTACGCGACCGCAAGGCCGACCTGGCACGCATCAGCCGGGAACACAAAGTTGATGCGGAATCCAATTACAGTTTTGGTGAAGGGGGCGCCGGAGCTTACTCCGACGGAAAACTCTACACCCGCAGCAAGAAAAGAGGAAGTGTAGACAAGATTCTGAATGTATTCTGCCAGCACGGGGCCAGCACTTCCATCCTGATCGACGCACATCCGCACATCGGAACGGACAAACTCCCGCGGGTCATTGAAAACATGCGGAACACGATTTTGGAATGTGGCGGAGAAGTCCACTTCCAGACACGGATGGATGCCCTACTCATCGAAAACAACAAAGTGGCAGGAATCGAGACAAATACCGGAAAGACATTCCGGGGACCTGTAATCCTGGCCACGGGACACTCTGCACGCGATGTTTACCGGTGGCTTTATGCGAACGGGGTTCCTGTTGAAGCCAAAGGACTTGCCGTCGGAGTCCGCCTGGAACATCCTTCCATGCTGATTGACCAAATCCAATATCACAATAAAAACGGACGTGGAAAATACCTGCCTGCTGCCGAATACAGCTTCGTCCAGCAGGTGGAAGGACGCGGCGTTTACAGTTTCTGCATGTGTCCCGGAGGTTTCGTTGTTCCCGCAGCCAGCGGACCGCATCAGCTGGTTGTCAACGGAATGAGCCCGAGCAACCGCGGAACGCAATGGAGCAACTCGGGCATGGTGGTGGAAATCCGTCCGGAAGATCTCACCGATCCTGCTCTCCAGCCGCAGGCTCTTGAGCTGATCGCCGGTTCAGCAGAAGCAGAAACCGAACGGCTGATCCGGGAAAGCAAGGCAAGCAACGGCAATGACATCCATCCGCTGGCTGTAATGCACTTTCAGGAAAAGCTGGAAATGCTTTGCTGGCAACAGGGAAACATGCGGCAGACAGCCCCCGCACAGCGTATGGCAGACTTTACCCGGCAGAAGCTGAGTTATGACCTGCCAAGAGTTCCTACAGTCCCGGACTGGTATCTTCTCCTTTGCACTTCTGGCTGCCTCCTTTCATCAGCGGACGCCTCAGCAAAGGATTCCAGCTGTTCGGTAAAAGTTCAAGGGGCTTCCTCACCAACGAAGCTGTCATGATTGCCGTCGAGACACGTACTTCTGCTCCGGTGCGCGTGACACGTGACGGAAACACACTGCAACACATTACCGTAGAAGGACTCTTCCCCTGTGGAGAAGGAGCCGGTTATGCCGGAGGAATTGTTTCTGCCGGAATCGACGGTGAACGGTGTGCCGAGGCTGTGGCAGCTATCTGGAAGCTCGTCCTCAGGCATGATCAAATCTGCTGCCAGACAAACAAGAATCCCCATAAAAACAAGAAGGTGTCAGAACGCAAATCCTGACACCTTCTGTCTGTTTTAAGGCATTCCGTCCCGCGAAAGGGACGGAAACATTTTACTTCTTCTGTTCTTTCAGCTTCTCTTCAATCGGATCCTGATACTGCTTCTGCAACTTCACCAGTTCCTGTTTCAGCTCTTCCGTAATCTTTTCATATCCCGGTTTGCCGAAAAGATTATGCATTTCAGTCGGATCTTCCTTCAGATCATACAACTCCCATTCATCAATGTCATTGTAGAATGAATCAGTTTGTAACGGTCTGTACGCACTCCATAATGGCGTTTCACCATGTGTTCTGCCGGATATTCATAGAATGATAGTACAGCGACTTGCGCCAGTCTGCCGGTTTCTCGCCTTTCAGCAGCGGCAACAGAGATACTCCCTGAATATCTTCCGGAATCGGAGCACCAGCCAGATCCAGGAAAGTCGGAGCATAGTCGATGTTCTGTACCAGCTGAGGAATATCTCCCCGAGTCTGGAAATCTTTCGGCAAATGCATGATCAACGGTGTACGCATGGATTCTTCATACATGAACCGTTTGTCGAACCATCCGTGTTCGCCCATATAGAATCCCTGATCAGAAGTATAAACAACCAGCGTATTGTCCATCAGACCTTTTTCCTCCAGATAGTCAAGTACACGACCTACATTGTCATCCAGAGTCTTTACAACCTTCGCATAATCGCGCATATAACGCTGGAACTTCCATTCGGCCAGTTCCTTTCCCTGCGGATTCTTTTTATAGAACTCTTCGATGATAGGTTCATAGAAAGCATCATACTGCTTGCGTTCTTCCGGATCCAGACGTCCGATGAAGCTTTCGTACGTGCTCTTCAGCGGAGTTTCCTTGTCCTTGCGGTACATCTTGGTATCATAAATGATATCCATGTCTTTCCAGACGCTCATCTCCTGTGCGGCAGCAGCAGACGTCCTTCGTAGTCATCATAGAAGTTTTCCGGCATGGGGAACGTCTTGTCTTCATACAAAGACAGGTATTTCAGCTCAGGAAGCCAGTTGCGATGGATTGCCTTGTGATGAATGAACAGGCAGAAAGGCTTTTCCTTATCCCGCTGATTCTCCATCCAGTCAATACTCATATCCGTGATCAGGTTGGTCAGATAACCTTTTTTCTCAATGGTATCATTTTCCATGGTGATGAATCTCGGATTGTAGTAATCGCCCTGTCCCGGAAGAATTTCCCAATAATCGAATCCCGTAGCAAGCTTTCCAGATGCCACTTTCCGATAATTGCCGTCTGATATCCTGCTTTCTGAAGCAGCTTCGGCATGGTCTGCTGGGATCCGTCGAATACACAGGTTGTATTGTCTGTAAATCCGTTGGCATGGCTGTGTTTGCCGGTCAGCATACAGGCACGGCTCGGTCCGCTCAGGGAATTGGCAACAAAACTGTTGACGAAACGCACGCCATCATTAGCGATCCGGTCCAGATTCGGAGTCTCAACATACCGTGTGTCGTAACAACTCATCATCTGAGCCGTATGGTCATCAGTCATGATGTAAACAATGTTGTATTGTTTCGCGGCTTCTTTCTGCTGAGAGGCACAGCCGGACAGTACGGGCAGCAGGGCTGCAACGCCCGCTACCGAACCAATGAAAGGGTGACAAGTTAATGGTCTCATAAATAAAACTTTTTTCTTGCTAAAACTAACAGGTATACGACAGGGTTACTTGGTTATTTCATTATAAACCTTCAGGTTCGTCACACGTCCCTTGAATGATCCGGCCTTCTCAAGCGGGAAAACAAGTGTACGTACATAATTCATGGAGTCTTTTCCACCATTGAAATAACGTTTCTGGATATCCATCTTTTCAATCAGCTGATCGTTGATGAACAAGGAAGTGGAAACATTGTCCCCCTGTACTTTTACATGAACTTTCTCACCCGGATACGGACGGTAGTTGAATGTGTTCAGATAACCGTCACGGGCAAAGCCGAACAGACCGCTGACAGGATCTGCCAGATAGAACACAGCGTTCGGAGAACGGAAGAGTTCTGTTCCGCAAGATTCAGCCGCAGCTTCCAGATCAAACGATACGGTATATCCGTAACCAACTTCAGGGTAAGGCAGAGTTTCTCCCGCACGTACTTCATCTTTCTGATAAACCAGTCCCGGTTTCTTGCCGATCTTTCCCATCTGATTTACACCCGGAGCTTCGCTGAGGAGCTGGCGGTTCGCATCGAATTCAGCATAAGGAACTGTCACTTTCGCATCCCATGTCTTGACAGCCAGTGTCTGCAAAGCCGGGAAAAGACGATGATGAATGTCTTTTACTGAGATACCGTTTCCTACATGATCGTTCCAGACAGCAAACATACCACCCAGAATAGCCGGATCCTTTTCTTCGAATACAGCTTTACCGACATGAGCCGGAGTCCAGTTTTCGTACAGATATTTGGTATTCAGATAGTCATAATAATATCCTGCAGCAGGCACAATGTAAATCAGTCCGTCAGGGATGCTGATCAGCTTATATCCCTGTTTCACCATTTCCTTCGGTTCGGCATATCCGTTATACCATGCGCTCATGATGACATTTTCCGATTTCACCGGAGTTTCACCGTTGGCATGTGTCAGGGCTCCCCATACGCAAGCTGCTTGCCGAAGCTTTCCACATAACGGATATAACGGTCAGTAAATGCACGGAATTTTTCTACGACATCTTTTTTCTTATTGGAATATTCATCGGTACCGATGTGTACACGCGGGCCGCGGAACACAGGTTCTTCCCCTTCCAGGTATTCTTTAAACAAGGCATCCATGAAAGTATAAGTCTCCGGATTGAACAGATCAAGATGATCCATACCATATTCCTTGCTTCCGAGTTCCGGTTTGTAATGGCTGAAAGCCAGTGTATGAGCCGGAGCATCAATTTCCGGAATGATTTCCACGCAACGTGCAGCAGCATCCAGCTGGAAGTCAACGAACTCACGTTTGGTATAATAACCATCGCGGGCAGTCAGACCGGGGAAGGTTTCACATTCCAGACGGAAAGCAGCATACGTCTTGCTCCAGTCGTGACCGAAGAACTGCTTGAAGCCGTTATCGTTCAAATGTACCTGAAGCACATTCATTTTATAATAAGACATCATCTTCACCAGATCGCGCATGTAAGCCATCGGAATGAACTTGCGTCCGCAGTCCATCATAAATCCGCGAACGGAATAATCCGGCCAGTCGCGCACGGTTCCATGGGGTAAAGCATGATTGTCGGACTGTTCTCCGATCTGAAGCAGGGTACGTGTAGCCCAGTAAACACCGGTTGTTTCAGGAGCTGAAACAGTTACATACTTCGCAACGGCAATAGCATATCCTTCTTTTCCCAGTTTCTTATCTTTCTTCAGTGTCAGATAGAAATCACCGGCCTGCGGTTTTCCGGCCTTGACCTGAAGTGCGTTTCCGAACATTTCTTTCCAGTCAGCAGCAAAGGCTTCCGCAATACTTTGCAACGCAGCGTTGCCATAAACGATGCAGGTCTTTTCCGAAGGGACGAACGCTCCGTCCTTGCCCTGCCATTCTTTCAGTTCAGGAATAACAAAAGGTTTTGCATTCTGAGCGGCTACGCCCACACAAGTCAAACACAGCAGACACAGTCCCAGGATTGCTTTTTTCAAAAAGTTTAAATGATTCATGTTTCAAGTTTTAAAGTCAATAATGTTGCAAAAATACGTTTTTTTTAAATATAAGAAAAGGAGTCTCGTCAAAAAAGCCTATTTTTGCAAGGTCATCCCTAAAACAACGTTTGATTCATGAAAACATCTTTTTTTAAAAGCTGCACAGCAGCAGCCCTGCTCTTTCTTGCTTTTTCGGCATGTTCGCAGCAGGAAACAACTCTCGGCAACCTGCATGTGATTCCCCTGCCGCAGGAAATTACGGAACAGGCCACGGCAAATCCTTTTGTGATCCGTACTTCTACCACCATCTGTTATCCGGAAGGTAATGAAAAGATGAAGCGCAACGCTGAATTCCTGGCTTCCTATATTAAAGAGGTGGCAGGTACACAGGTGAAAGTTTCTTCAGAAACGGCCGCAAGCAACTGCATCATGCTGGAAACCGACACAACCCTTACAAATAAGGAAGGCTATGAAATGGATATCAACGCCGACCGCGTGATCATCAAAGGCGGTTCGGAAGCTGCCGTTTTCTACGGCATTCAGACCCTTCACAAAGCACTTCCCATCACCAATGGTCAAACGTTGGCTTCACTGCCAGCCGGCACCATCAACGACTGGCCGGAGTTCAGCTACCGCGGATTCCTGGTGGATGTGGGCAGACACTTCTTCTCTGTCGACTACCTGAAGGAAGTCATCGACATGCTGGCCCTGCACAACATCAATTATTTCCACTGGCATCTGACCGAAGACCAGGGCTGGAGAATCGAAATCAAGAAATATCCCAAACTGACCGAAATCGGCTCTCACCGCAAGGAAACCATTGTGGCTCCGGGTTCAGATCAGTTCGACAATACTCCTGTCAGCGGATATTACACCCAGGAAGAAGCCAAAGAAATCGTCAGATATGCAGCCGAACGCTATATCACCGTCATCCCCGAAATAGATATGCCGGGACACATGCTGGCTACCCTCGCTTCGTATCCGGAGCTGGGCTGTACCGGAGGTCCGTATGAAGTGGCAACTCAGTTCGGAGTCTTCACCGACGTTCTGTGCGGCGGGAATGAAAAGTCCTTGCAGTTCGCCAAGGATGTGCTCAATGAAATCATGGATATCTTCCCTTCGCCCTATATTCACATCGGAGGAGACGAATGTCCGAAAGAACGCTGGGAAGCCTGTCCCAAATGCCAGGCGCAGATCCGCAAGCTGGGACTGAAGGATACACCGGAGCACTCCAAGGAAAACCAGCTGCAAGCCTGGTTCATGGGCGAAGTGGAAAAGAGCATCGTCGCACGCGGACGGAAAATGCTTGCCTGGGACGAGATTCTGGAAGGAAATCCTGCCAAGAGCACAACCGTCATGGCATGGACAAGTCCTAACGTCCGCATCAAGTCAGCCCGGCTGGGACATAACACCATCGTCTGCCCCATCACTCACCTTTATTTCAGCAACCCGGGATACAACCGCCTGAAAGGGGTAAGCAGTGTGGCACGCGTGTATAATTTCGAACCGGTTGCCGACGAGCTGACTCCCGAAGAAAAGGCACGCATCATCGGAGTACAAGGCTGTATCTGGACTGAATGGACGAAGGACAGCGTGAAAATGGAATGGCAGATGATGCCGCGCATTGCCGCCCTGAGCGAACTGCAATGGAGCAATCCGAAACAGAAGAACCTCGATAATTTCCTGGGACGCCTGCGTCATCAGCTGGATCTCTACGTACTGTATGGCTACCACTATAAACAGGATATCGACAATGTGACCATCGATATCAATGCCGGTGAAAACGGACAGGCCCTCGTGACACTGAGTACCTTCGACAATGCTCCGGTGTTCTACACCACCGACGGCAGCGAACCGACAGCCTCATCGGCAGCCTATACGGAACCTTTCCCCGTACAGGAAGCCAGACCATCAAGGCAAAGGCAATCCGGAACGGACGTGAAAGCGAAACCACCGAAGAAACCCTGAACTACAGCCTCGCCACGATGCGCCCCATCACACTGGCTTCGGAAGCGACAAAGGCTATACTTTCAAGGGAGCTACGCTGTTGAACGACGGTTTGAAGGGAGACGGAAACTACCGCTCCGGCCGCTACATGGGATTCTATTCCAACAACGTGGATGCAACCATCGATCTGCAGAGTGAACAGGAGATTTCCGAAGCTTTCATCGACACGTACCTTGTGCCGGGCGACTACATCTTCGGACTGACCGGTATGGAAGTTTATGTTTCCAACGACGGCAAATCTTTCAGTAAAGTAGCATCCAGACAGATCCCTGTGCTGGAAAAAGGCAGCAAGAATAATGTTCCCTGCCACAACACGCTTGCTTTCGACAAGACCAAAGCCCGCTACGTGCGCATCGTCGGTAAATGCACGCCTACCCTTCCGGCATGGCATTCCGGAGCCGGCAAAAAGGCTTTCCTCTTTGTAGATGAAATCGGTGTAAATTAACCGGATATACATAGCCGAAAAACGTTTCGGCGTTTACATGAAAATCCTTCGGCGTTTAAACTAAAACGTCGAAGGATTTTTTAAAAGCCCGGCGGCTTCTGACAACGGTCCGGAAGGCTACGGGCAACAAGCAGGAACCGTGCAGTCACAGCCAAAACATTATGCGGACATTGCGACTCAATCGTGCAGTCGTTGCAGCTCAATCGTGCGGTCGTTGCGGCCCAATCGTGCAGTCGTTCCAACCCGATCGTGCGGTCGTTGCAGCACATTGTTAATCAAACACTTGCAAAGTCTTCTTTCCTCATCTTCCCGACAGACAGTTTCATGCTCACCGGAAGAAGCATACATAAACCCGCAGCGAATTATTGCACATTCAAAAAAGTTTCCTACCTTTGCGAAGTCTTGTTCTGTAAACCTCCTTTCCTGAGGTTTCAGATGAAAAGGGAATCGGGTGAAAGTCCCGGACAGTCCCGCTGCTGTAAGCTCCATAAAAAGGGTTGCCCATCTATCCTTTAGCCACTGCCCCCGAAGCAACCGGAGGTGGGAAGGCCGGGTCAACCGGAGTAAGTCAGAAGACCTGCAAGACAAAAGCCATGTTTGTACCCTCGAGGAAAGGGTGACAAATACATGCACATCAATAAAAACTGTAAATTTTATGCCCATGAAGTATCTGGTACGCAGACTTGTTCTGTGCCCTATCGTTGCAGCCTCCGGTGTGCTGACTGCCGTCGTCCACGCACAAGATCCGGTCAACGACAGCATTTCCCGACGTGTTTATGACATTCCGGAAGTGACAGTCAAAGCCCGGCGTACGCCCCCTTCCGTAAAAGCCGCCTCTCCCTTACAGGTGATGAACAAGGCAGAAATGGAACGCATGGGCATCAGTGAAGTGGCAGATGCCGTCCGCCATTTCTCCGGAGTCAGCGTAAAGGACTATGGAGCATCGGCGGTCTGAAAACCATTTCCGTACGCAGTCTGGGTGCCCAGCATACAGGAGTGATCTACGACGGTGTCAGCGTCAGCGACTGCCAGTCGGGACAAATCGACATTTCCCGCTTTTCACTGACCAACATCTCCCAGTTGACCCTGACCATCGGCCAGAGTGACGACATCTATCAGTCGGCCCGTGCCTTCGCTTCGGCAGGAGTGCTCCACATCCAGACCGACCGGCCGGACTTCTCGGAACAGAACTGGCATATCAATACCACACTGAAAGCCGGTTCATTCGGGCTGGCCAATCCTTCGGTGCTTTACAGCCAGCAACTCTCGCAGCGCACTTCGTTTTCCCTCTATGGTGACTACCTGCGGGCAGACGGAAATTATCCTTTCAAATTATGGAACGGTAATCAGTTGATCGACAGCAAACGAAACAACAGTGATATCCAGACATATCGGGCCGAAGCAACCCTATACACCTCTTTCACTCCGAAACAGGACCTGCAAGTAAAGGCTTATCTCTTTGACTCGGAACGCGGTTTGCCCGGTGGAGTCATCTACGACAACCCCTATGCGGCCGAACGGCTTTCCGACAAGAACTATTTCGGACAGTTCCGTTATGAGAACCGTTTCAGCGAAAAGTTCAAGCTGCAGGCACTGGGCAAGTTCAACTACAGCTGGAACCGTGACTACAACGACGAGGCATCGGGCATCACCGAGACCGTTACCGGCAGACAGAAAGCTACTTGTCGGCTACGCTCTGGACCGAACCTCTGAAAGGGCTTTCCTTCTCACTGGCACAGGATTTTGCCTACAATTACCTGCATACAACTCTTGACAAGTGCCAGTTTCCGGAACGCTTCACCTATCTGACAGCCTTTGCCGCGCGTTACGAGCACAACCGCTTTTCGGTCACGGCCTCGCTGCTCAACACTTATATTACGGAAAAAGTACGCATCGGTATCGCTGCAGACGACCGGAAACGGCTTTCACCAGCCTTCAGTGTGTCCTGGAAACCTTTCCTGGAAGCCGGTCTGCGTATCCGCGCATCGTATAAGGACATTTTCCGCACTCCGACTTTCAATGACCTCTATTATCTGGAAATCGGCAACACCAGTCTGCGCCCGGAAACCACACGCCAGGGAAACCTGGGAGTTACCTGGAGCCGTTCAAATCTGGCTTTCTCGACTTTATCAGTCTTTCGGCCGATACCTATTATAATAAGGTGAAAGATAAAATCGTAGCCGTTCCGACCATGTTTGTCTGGAAAATGTCGAACGTAGGAAAGGTGGAAACCATCGGAGTGGACGTCAACCTGTCCGCAGAATGCCGTCTCAACCAGCAGATGAAGCTCTACCTCACGGGCAACTATAACTTCATGCAGGCCGAAGACGTGACCGACCGCAACTCAAAAACCTGGAGAAACCAGATAGTCTATACTCCCCGGCATTCGGGAAGCGGAAGTCTTACTCTGGAAACGCCCTGGCTTAACATGACGTACAATCTCACCGCTTCGTCCGAACGGTACACGCTGGCACAGAACCTGCCGAAGTACCGCATTGATGCATATACGGACCACGGAATCTCACTTTCGCGCAGCTTCCGCTGGAACCGTCATCACCTTCGTATACAGGCCGACGCGCTGAACCTGGGCAACAAGAACTACGAAATCATCCGTTTCTATCCCATGCCCGGAAGAAACTACCGAATTACCATCAATTACTATTTATAAAAACAACAAGACTTATGAAAAAGAACTGGATTTATTTCTTATGCATGGCATTGCCGTTGGGCCTTGGTCTGACAGCTTGTGACAACAACGATGATCCCGATGGTCCCGGCACCGACCGATACCTACCCAAACCTGCGCTTACGTCATCAATACCGGTAACTGGGGAGCCAACAATGGTTCGCTTCAGTGGTACGATACACAGGCCGGAACAATCAGCGGTGACATCTATGAGGCTCAGAACGGAAAAGGAATCGGTGACATTGAAGACCTTTGCGTATATGGTTCCAAACTGTATGCCATCGGAAGTACTTCTTCAAAAATCGACATTCTCGACCGCAACGGAAAACTCCTGAAAAGTCTTCCGATGACCAATGAAGAAGGAAAGCCCATCGAACCGCGCCGCGCCGTTGGTGCTGAAGGATGCGTATTCTTCACTGCATACGACGGAACGGTTTCCAAACTGGATACACTGACACAGACCGTAACTGCCAAGGTGGAAGTAGGTGCTTATCCGGAAGCTCTGGCTTATACCGACGGAAAACTCTACATCAACCTTTCCGGATATGGAAAAGGAAATCAGGTAGCTGTAGTCAACACTGCTACGATGACCAAAACCAAGGATATTGAAGTAAAACTGAACCCGTCTTACCAGTGTCTGAGAGGTGACGACGGAGCAATCTATGTAGTATCCTTCGGTAACTACGCCGGCAAACCGGGTCTGGCTGAAAGCGACTACATCTATCAGACTCTTCAGCGCATTGATCCGGCAACCGATCAGGTGGAAGATCTCTGTAAGGCTACTTACATTGCCAACAAGGGTAACAAGATGTATATCCTGTATTCAGAATATTATCTGCCGGAAACACGCGGCTGCTTCGTTTACGATCTGGAAACCAAAGAAGAGAAAACATTTGTTGACATCAGCGACATTCCTTCACCGAACGGTATCGCCGTTGACCCTGTAACCGAAGACGTTACATCATCAACCAGCCATACGGCGCTCTGTGTGAGCTGTACATCTATGGAAGCGACGGTACATTCAAGAAAAAAGTTGAAACAGGAATCTATACAACCAACGTACGCTTCGTAACTGAATAATCTTTCTTCAATGAAAAAGATCTTACTATCTGCCTACATAGTAACATGGGTCTTGCTTCTCTCTGCCTGCGGCGGAGGAAGCAAGACTTCTTCCTTACAAGCCGAAGGTGACACCGTCCGGATGAAATATTCGTCCCTGCTGCAGATCGTGAAACATGCTGACTATACGGTTGTCACGATCCGTAACCCCTGGGACACCCTGAAAGTGCTGCATACTTACCTGCTTGCTGACCGTGAAAAACCGCTTCCGGAACACCTGCCCGAAGGAACCGTCGTACGTACTCCCCTGCAGAAGTCGGTCATCTATTCGTCTGTACACTGCAGCCTGTGGTCTGAACTCGACGAGCTGAAAGGCATTGGCGGAGTATGCGGTCTGGAATACATCAAACTTCCCCAAATCCAGGAAGGCTGCCGGAACGGAAGCATTGTCAACGTCGGCAACAGCATGAATCCCGATATCGAGCGCATCATCGACCTCCGGCCGGATGCCATCCTGCTTTCTCCTTTCGAGAACAGCGGCGGTTACGGAAGAGTCGGCAAACTGAATATTCCCATTATCGAATGTGCCGACTACATGGAAACCTCTGCCCTGGGACGCGCGGAATGGATGCGCCTCTACGGATTATTACTTGGAAAGGAAGCACAGGCTGACTCTCTGTTTGCCGGCATCGAGAAGGAATATCTGACCCTCACACAACAGGTAAAATCGCAGAACCTCAAACGGCCGACGGTGATCAGCGAAATGAAAAACAGCTCTGCATGGTACATTCCGGGAGGAAACAGCACTATGGGCCGCCTCTATCAGGACGCCGGAGCCGACTATGTCTTTGCTTCCCTGTCCAACAGCGGATCTGTACCTCTGGCTTTCGAAACGGTATTCGACCGGGGAGGAAATGCCGACATCTGGCTGATCAAATACAATCAGCCTCAGGACAAAACCTACAGCGAACTGGAAAGAGACTATGCTCCCTACGCACGCTTCAAGGCATTTCAGGACAGAAAAGTATACGGCTGCAACACCAACCATGTTCCTTTTTATGAAGAATCCCCGTTCCATCCGGAGCTGCTTCTGAAAGATCTGATAAAAATTTTCCATCCGGAGCTGCTCCCTGACTATGATTTAAAATATTTCAGTAATTTAGCGGAATGAAACAAAAAGGATTTATTTATGGAGGAATACTGGCCGTTATCATCCTTCTGCTGATGGCCGGCAACTTATTCCTGGGTGCAGTAAGCATTCCGGCTTCTGCTGTATGCGACATATTGACGGGAAATGAAGTGGAGAAAGCCAGCTGGAGCTTCATTGTATGGGAATCACGTTTTCCCCAGTGTATTACGGCCCTGCTCTGCGGGGCGGCTTTGTCTGTGTCCGGACTGATGCTGCAAACCGTCTTCAGTAACCCGCTGGCCGATCCGTCAATACTGGGCATCAGTTCCGGGGCCAGCCTGGGAGTAGCACTGGTCATGCTGGCCGGTGGAGGAACGATTGTAACCGGAGCCTTTACCCTGTCCGGATTCCTTTCCGTCATCGTGGGAGCTTTGCAGGTGCCTCCGTGGTCATGGGACTGATCCTGTTTCTTTCAACGCTGATCCGGAACAGTGTCATGCTGCTCATCGCCGGTATCATGATCGGCTATATCACCTCATCCGCTATCTCATTGCTTAATTTTTTCGCTACGGCTGAAGGAGTACATTCCTACATGATCTGGGGACTGGGAAACTTCGGCGGGGTATCATTGCAACAGCTTCCGGTATTTTCAGCCGTTACTTTACTGGGACTGTTTACGGCCGTTCTGCTTATCAAACCTCTCAACGCCCTGCTGCTGGGACCGCGGTATGCCGAGAATCTGGGTGTAAACATCCGGCGCATCCGTAACCTGCTGCTGATTGCCACCGGACTTCTGACTGCAGTCACGACTTCTTTCTGCGGACCGGTTGCCTTTATCGGACTGGCAGTTCCTCATATCGCCCGGCTGATGCTGGGTACTTCCAACCACAATTCGCTGCTGCCTGTCACTCTGCTCACCGGAAGCGCCATGGCCTTGCTCTGCAATCTGATCTGCGTCCTGCCGGGAGAAGCCGGTATCATTCCCCTGAATGCCGTGACTCCGATTCTCGGGGCACCGGTCATTATTTATGTTATCATCAACCAACGCAAGCTCTTCTCATGAACCACTCCACACCCATCATTGAAGGATGCGACCTCAGCATCGGATACCGAAGCGGGAAACAGGTGAAAACCGTACACCGGCATCTGAACTTTTCACTCCACCGGGGCGAACTGACCTGCCTGCTCGGAGCTAACGGAGCGGGCAAATCAACCTTGCTGCGCACACTGGCCGCCACACAAATGCCCCTGGAAGGTTCCCTCAAACTGCTGGGACGTCCCATCGCATCCTATTCCGAACGGGAACGTTCGCGCACCATTGGAGTGGTACTGACCGACAAGACTCAAGCCGGCGGGCTGACCGTCTATGAGCTGGTAGCCCTCGGAAGACAGCCTCACACGGGCTTTTTCGGACGACTGCACGCCCGCGATCACGAAGTAATCCGGCATGCACTGCAAGCCGTAGGAATTACCCACAAGGCACAGACCTACACCTCTGAACTGTCGGACGGAGAGCGTCAGAAGGCCATGATTGCCAAGGCCCTGGTTCAGGAATGTCCGCTGATCCTGCTGGACGAACCGACAGCATTCCTCGACGTCACCAGCCGGATAGAAACCATGAACCTGCTCCATCGCCTGGCCGTAGAAGAACAAAAGGCGATTCTCCTGTCCACACACGACATCGAACAGGCACTGATACTGGCCGACCGACTGTGGCTGCTGACTCGTGAAGGCGGTCTGGAATGCGGAGTCACGGAAGATCTGATTCTCCATAACCGGATGGACTCTCTGTTCCCTCAAAACAAAAATATCCGCTTCGACCTCATGCACGGAGGTTATTCTCCCATCGTGAGCGGACAAAAGTCCGTCTGCCTGCAGGCGGATGACGAAATGTTGCGTCACTGGGCCCAGAATGCACTGAACCGAAACAACTGTTTCTGCCTTTCCGAGTTGTCAGACGACTATCCGACTGTCCGCATCACTTCCCCCGAAAACATTCTTCTCACCACATCCCAGGGAACGTACACCTGTACATCTTTCGACGAATTGCTGCAAAATATTTAAAATTTTGCTACTTTTGCAGAAAACAGGTGTACTATGATAGAAGTCATACAGCTAAAAGGAACGGAGTCCCGACTTTACAAACACGTCGCTCCGCTGATAATGGATCCGAAAATTATCCATTACAATCAGGGATATCCCTTCAAGACAAGTCCCAACTATATCTGGTTTCTGGCCTTTTCTTCCCCCCGGAAGATTTCGGGATTTTTTCCTGTGGAACACCGGGGCGGACAATGGATCATCAATAATTACTACGTCGCTCCGACCGACAAAGAGCAGGAAACATTCCAGGCCCTGTTGGAAGCTGTCAAGACCTTTGCCGCCGACCAGCAGGAAGTGACCGCTATCGTACAGACACCCCATAAAGACTATTTCACGGCATATGCTTTCAAACCCGTAAAGGAATGGAAAGCTTACCTAAAATGAGATTGAATGAACAAACAGAACACCAAGAAGAATGTATATGAACTGACTCAGGAAAGATTACGGATGATCTTCAATGAGTTTGACAACATCTATGTTTCCTTTTCGGGAGGAAAGGACAGCGGCATCTTGCTGGAACTGTGTATTGACTACATCCGCAAGAATAACCTGAACCGGAAAATAGGCGTCTTTCACATGGATTATGAAATCCAGTACCGGATGACCATTGACTATGTAGACCGGATTCTGGAAGCCAACAAGGATATTCTGGAAGTATACCGGGTCTGTGTGCCTTTCAAAGTACGCACGTGTACCTCCATGTACCAGCAATACTGGCGTCCCTGGGAGAAAGAGAAAGAAGACATGTGGGTGCGTCAGATGCCCAAAGGCGTCATGACTCAGGAAGATTTTCCGTTCTACAACGAGAACATGTGGGATTATAACTTCCAGATTGAGTTTGCCAAATGGCTTCACCAGAAAAAGAATGCCATTCGTACCTGCTGTCTGGTCGGCATCCGTACCCAGGAAAGTTATCATCGCTGGCGGACCATTTACAAGACTTCCAAGCTCCTGCTGTATCATAATTACCGCTGGAGTACGAAAATAGATAATGACGTATATAACCTGTATCCCATCTATGACTGGAAAACGACGGACGTATGGACTGCCAACGGAAAATTCGGATGGGACTACAACAAACTCTACGACCTGTACTACCAGGCCGGAGTCTGTCTGGAGAAACAACGTGTAGCAAGCCCGTTCATCAGTGAAGCAACCGAAAGCCTTTACCTCTATAAAGCTATCGATCCCGACACATGGGGCCGCATGATCGGACGCGTGAACGGCGTAAACTTCACCGCCATATACGGAAACTCGTATGCCATGGGACGCAGTCGCCCAAACTTCCGCCTGGACATACCTGGAAGTCGTTCATGGAATTTCTGCTCTCCACCCTGCCGGAAGAAAGCCGGAGAAACTATCTGGGAAAACTGGAGACCAGCATCAAATTCTGGAGAACCAAGGGAGGCTGCCTGAGCGAAGAGACCATCCAGCGCCTTCAGGACCTGAACATCCCGATTGAAGTCCGCAATACGACAAACTACAAGACGGACAAAAGACCGGTCATGATGGAATACCTGGATGATATCAATATCCCGGAATTCCGGGAAATCCCGACTTACAAGCGTATGTGTATCTGCATCCTTCGCAATGACCATGCGTGCAAGTACATGGGATTCGCCCTGACCAAAGAGGAAAAGAAAATGAAAGATTACATTCTGAAACAATACCAAAACATATGGACGTAAAAAGAAGAAAAAGAAAAGCCCTGTATATAATGTGATTGCTGTCCCCGTGGAAAAAGTGACAGCCAATGATTATAACCCGAATGTCGTAGCCCCGCCGGAAATGAAACTGCTGGAACTTTCCATCTGGGAAGACGGTTTCACCATGCCCTGCGTGTGCTATTACGACAAGGAGAATGACAAATATATCATCGTAGACGGATTCCACCGCTATACAGTGCTGAAAACATCCAGACGGATCTTCGAACGTGAAAAAGGAATGCTGCCTGTTGTTGTCATCGACAAGGATCTGTCGAACCGCATCAGTTCCACCATCCGTCACAACCGTGCCCGAGGTACACACGATATCGGACTGATGACACACATCGTAGGAGAACTTACCAATGCCGGAATGTCCGACCAATGGATCATGCGGAACATCGGCATGGACCGGGACGAACTGCTCCGCCTGAAACAGATATCCGGCCTTGCCGCACTGTTCACTAACTCTGACTTTTCGATCCCCGATCCGGAAACTACCATTCCTTCCATCGACGAATAAGAATCTGACCACTAATAATTGCATATGACATTTACAGCCGAAAATATCCTGCTGGTAGGATCTGTGCTGATCTTCTCCAGCATTCTCATCAGCAAGACGGGATACCGTTTCGGAATCCGACCTTGCTTCTCTTTCTTCTGGTCGGTATGCTCTTCGGAAGCGACGGACTGGGACTTCAATTCAACAGCGCCTCTGATGCCCAGTTCATCGGTATGATGGCACTGAGCATTATTCTTTTTACCGGAGGATGGACACCCGCTTCCAGGACATCAGGCCCGTGCTCCGTCAGGTATTCTGCTTTCCACCGCAGGTGTGCTGATTACCACCGTACTTACCGGCCTGTTTATTTATTACATTACAGCCTGGTATACCGGAAGCCCGACGCTGCCCATGCTGACTTCCCTGCTGCTGGCAGCCACCATGTCGTCAACCGACTCTGCTTCCGTATTCAGTCTGCTCCGTTCACAGAAGATGAATCTGAAAGAGAACCTGCGTCCCATGCTGGAACTTGAAAGCGGAAGTAACGACCCGATGGCCTATATGCTGACCATCGCCCTGATTCAGGTGATCAGCAGCGGAAGCGAACTCCACGTCGGACTGATAGCCAAGGATCTACTCGTGCAGTTCTTTGTGGGAGGCGTTGTGGGATATGCCTTCGGACGCTTCGCCGTGTGGCTTATCAACCGGATCAACCTCAGCAACAGTTCGCTTTATCCGATCCTGCTGCTGAGCCTGGTTTTTGCCACCTTCACCATTACCGACTTGCTGAAAGGAAACGGCTATCTGGCTGTCTATATCACCGGTATTCTGGTCGGCAACTCAAGACTTGCTTTCCGCAAGGAAATCAATACCTTCATGGACGGACTTACCTGGCTGTTCCAGATCATCATGTTCCTCACACTGGGGCTGCTTGTCAATCCGCACGAAATGCTGGACATCGTGGTCATCGGCCTGCTGATCGGACTCTTCATGATCATTGTAGCCCGTCCCGTCAGTGTCTTTGCCTGTCTCCTTCCTTTCCGGAACCTGAGCGGACGGGCACGCCTGTTCGTCTCGTGGGTAGGACTGCGCGGTGCGGTTCCCATCATTTTTGCCACTTACCCGGTATTGGCACACGTGGAAGGCTCGCACTTGCTGTTCAACATCGTGTTTTTCATCACCCTGCTTTCGCTGATCGTACAGGGAATGACCATCGCCAAGGTAGCCAGACTGCTGCATCTGGACCTGCCTCAGGAAAAGGAAGGCAATGAATTTGGTGTTGAACTTCCGGACGAAATCGACACCCGTCTGCAGGATCTGACCCTGACTCCTGACATGCTGGCCGGCGGCAACCGCCTTGCCGACATGAATATCCCCAAGGGAACCCTTGTCATGCTGATCAAGCGCGGCAATGAATTTCTCATTCCGAACGGACAGATGGAACTGCATCCCGGCGACAAGCTGCTGGTGATGCTGGAAAACAAAAACCAGCAGAAACCTGACTTCGCCTGCGGCGGGATTTTTGTAGGCAGTGAGATTCCTGCTCTTCCAAAGTTTCGGGAACTCCTGAAAAAGCCCGCCAGCTTTTTTAAAAACGTTTCGGGCTTTTCAGGAAAAGAATTCGGGCTTTGAAGCAAAACGTTTCGGCGTTTTTCAAGGCACCGGAAAGTTTCCCGTGCATTCCCTTCCAGATATTACAAATTATCTCTTTGCAACGCTTTGTATAAAAAATTTTTTCGTAATTTTGAAGCTCAAAACAAAAT
>ENA-OQHA01000519-OQHA01000519.1-human-gut-metagenome-genome-assembly--contig:-NODE-519-length-19056-cov-7.019969_pt1 | contig 19056 bp, 23 predicted proteins | sample MGYA00242558_ERZ504707 | MGnify/ENA primary metagenome ERZ504707 (study PRJEB26092, sample SAMD00036197) | human gut metagenome | host: Homo sapiens | study: EMG produced TPA metagenomics assembly of...
AAAATGAAGATAGTAATTTATTCAGAGGATCAGGCAATTTTTCAAGTGATGAAGCCAAAGAACTAGCACGTCTAAAAAAAGAAAACAGAGATCTTAAAGATGCTGTTGAAATATTAAAAAAAGCTATGAGCATTATAAGCAGCCAGTAAAAGTACTTTATGAGGCTATCAAGGAATATCTGGAAGAAACTGCAGATGTCAGACGTGTCTCTTTAAGAGCTATAACTGAAATACTTGGTGTATCGAGAAGTGGATTTAAAAGCTGGCTCTGCAGAAAGCCCTCGGAATCCAGCAAGCGCAGGGATTCTGTAAAAAAAGAAATCAGCAAAATACATGAGGAAAGCCACGGGATTTATGGTGCACCAAAAATAACCGAAGAGCTCAAGAAAAAAGGACATGTGATATCAGAGAAAACAGTAGGAAATTATATGCATGAAATGCATATAAAAGCACATTACATAAAGCCATGGACAAAAACAACAGTATCAAAGAACTTCTCTAACAGATTAAGAAATATCTTAAAAAGAGACTTTGATCCAGCATCGCCAGATGCAGCATGGTGTACAGATATAACTTATATATGGACATATGATGATGGCTTTGTTTATTTAACAAGCGTAATGGACCTGTTTTCAAGAAAAATCATATCATGGGTGCTTACAAAGGATATGACAGCAGAATCAGTACTAGAAGCAATAAAGATAGCACAGAAGCGAAGAAATATAAGAAAACCAGTAATTATACATAGTGATAGAGGAATACAGTTCACAGGTGAACTGTATAAGGAAATAACAGAAAAAATGAAACGAAGCTATTCGAAAAAAGCATGTCCATGGGACAATGCATGTATAGAATCGTTTCATTCATTAATAAAAAGGGAGTGGTTAAATCAGTATAAAATTCAGAATTATGAAGATGCATATAAGTTAATATTTGAATATATAGAGACATTTTATAACACAGTAAGAATACATAGTCACTGTAATTATCAAAGTCCAAATCAATATGAAAAAAGTTATGTAAAGAGTAATTGAATTAGTAAAGAAATTTCAGTTTGACTGGTACTTTTTCTTGACGTAGTACCAAGGATAAATCAACTATAGGCAAAGAAATCAAGGCACATAGAAAACATTCACATATTTGCAGCTTTGATCCTGCGTGCGCCAACAAGGACAGATGCAAGCATCACCATGTATGCAAGAACTGTGCTGACTTAGTAGTTTTTAAATGTAAGCGAAGAGACAGATCTCCTGGCGCCTGCAATGGCTGTCCTAAATACCAGCACTGCAGATTTGATAAGTTCACATATTCTGCAGATATCGCCAATAAGGAATATATGGCTGACCTCATTAACTCAAGAGAAGGAATAAATATGACATATAGCGAGCTTAAGGCTTTAGCTGATATCATTGTCCCTCTTATCAAGAAAGGTCAATCACCATATCAGATCATTACTTCTCATCCTGAATTGAATATTTCTGAAAAGACATTATACAACTACATAGAATCTGGCGTATTTAGACAGTTCGGTCTGCTTGATATTGATCTAAGAGTCAAGACAAGAAGAATATCAAAGAAGGATTCTGTCAAATATAAAAAAGAGAAGACAGAAAGTTCCTGATAGGCCACACCTATGATGATTTCATCTCATATACTGACGATAATGACAACGTTAGTATCGTCGAGATGGATACCGTCTACAATGGACAAAGCGGTCCGTTCATGCAGACTTTTAAGTTCCTGTCTTACTCTTCCATGTTTATTATATACCATGAAGAGAAGACTGCAAAGGTTATGGTTGAAGGTGTAGACCTTCTTGAATCGATATTAGGAAAAGAACTGTTCCTGAAAGAAGTAGAAGTAATCAAGACGGATAGAGGTTCTGAATTTTCGGATGCAGAAGGACTGGAAAAAGATAATGATGGCAGCATGCGAACTCATGTCTTTTACTGTGATCCTATGGCATCACGCCAGAAAGGAAGTCTTGAAAACTACCACAAGGAGATACGTTACATATGCCCTAAAGGGACAAATCTCCAAGCGCTTGGTCTAGATTTACAGGAGAAGGCTAATCTCATAGTATCCCACATCAATTCCCAGCCAAAGGAGAACCTAAAAGGAAAATCACCGCTGGAGATGATGGAGTTCCTAAGTGCAGATTTATATAAAAAATTCATAGAATTTGGAATCAAGAAAATAGAAAATGATGATATTATTTTAAAACCATATTTATTAAAAGAAGATAACTAAAATCATTCGGAGAATGTATGAAACATGAGAGGCAGGCTGACAATAGCACATGCAGTCAAAGTGGAATTTAGTCTTACACTCGAAAAAAATGAACGAAATTCCATAGCTTTATTGCGCCTTAAAATACCATGATTTATGACGTTAGAATCTCATTTCTAGTGTACGAATGATTAAGTTCCATTCCCAAACAAAAAGAATATCAGAATTAATACCCGATATTCTTATGAATATATAATCCTGAACGACTAAATTCCACATTATTTTCATTTCTTTTTAAAGTGGAATTTAACTTTTCACTTTAGGTCATTATGAATTCACCATCAATTCTATGATTCATTTCTCTGCTTCCCATTCTGGCAAACGTAATATCCATTTCTGAACTCTAATCTATCGAACAAGCCGAAAGCAGGGAAAATAGTAATTACACATACATTTCAAGAAGTTTTTTTATAAATTGAAACTTTCATTTGTTTCATATTTGTATTATGATACTTGAAGAGAGGGCGTATATAAAAATGAAATTTTCAAAAAGAATGGATCTCTTCGGAGAAAGCATCTTCACTACACTCGCAAATATGCGCAGTGAAAGAAAAAAACAAGGACTAGAAGTCATTGATTTGAGTATTGGAGCACCTAATATTCCTCCAACTCAAGAAGTCATGGAAACAATCGCAAAGGAAGCTATGAAACCAGAGAATTATCTTTATGCGATTAAAGATTCCGTTGATCTTCAGAACACTGTAAAAGAATGGTATGAAAGAAGATATGGTGTTGTGATTGATCCTACAACAGAATTGACTTCATTACTTGGATCTCAGGATGGCTTAGCACATCTAGCTTTAACTCTAGTAGATGAAGGCGATACCGTACTTGTCCAGGATCCATGTTATCCAATCTTTAGAGATGGACCACTACTAGCTGGGGCTCACGTTGTAACTATGCCATTATTAAAAGAGAATGACTATTTAATTGATTTTGACAGGATTGATGAAAAGACAGCTCAGGATGCAAAGTATATGATTGTATCTTATCCCAACAACCCAACATGTGGTGTTGCGAATGATGAATTCTATAAGAAACTCATTGTATTCGCAAAGAAATACAACATCATGATTCTTCATGATAATGCCTATAGTGAATTATTGTTTGAAGGACCCGGACACAGCTTCTTAGAGTTTGAAGAGGCTAAGGATGTGGGTATTGAATTCAACTCATTAAGTAAGACATATGGTTTAGCAGGTGCCCGTATTGGTTTTGCGCTTGGTAATAAAGAAATTATTGGAAAACTAAAATCATTAAAATCTAATCTAGATTATGGTATGTTCTTACCTGTTCAAAAAGGTGCGATTAAAGCATTAACACAAGATCAATCATGTGTAGAAAAAACTAGAAATGCTTATAAACATAGAAGAGACTTATTAGTCAATGGCTGTAAGTCTATTGGCTGGGATATCGATATGCCTAAGGGTACTATGTTTGTATGGGCAAAGATTCCTGATAAGTTTAAAGATTCTGAAACTTTTGTAAAGGAACTATTTGATAAAACAGGTGTTCTTGTGGTACCAGGTAATGCATTTGGTACACAAGGCGAAGGTTATGTGCGTATGGCTCTTGTACAAAGTGATGATACAATTGAACATGCATTAGACATGATGGATAAAAGCGGACTATTCAAATAGCCCGCTTTTTTAAATAATATAAGGTATAAAGATCATCAAGCCAATGATAGCTGAAATGATTGCACTAATAAGCACAGCGCCTGCTGCAGCATCTTTAGAGAGCTTTGCAAGAGGATGAATATCCGGTGAGGCTAAGTCCACCACGGCTTCAATTGCTGTATTGACAAGTTCTAATGACAAAACAAGTGCAAATAGAATAAGACAGATCATCCATTCAATCTTCGTAATATGAAAATAGAAACCACATAAGATAACGGCACACATAAAAGAAAGATGTATTTTGATATTACGTTCCTTCTTAATTGTATGGATAATGCCTTCAAAGGCATGATGAAAAGATTTTAAAAGAGATTGTCTAGTATGTGACATCAAATCTTCTCTCTCCTTTTTCTACAGGGATATCTTTCACTTCTATATCAGTGATATCTATCCATTGTTCATTTTTCATCTTGTAGATGAAACGATTGATTTGTTCAGGTGTGCCCTGGATTTCTGCTTCGACACGTCCATCAAAGAGATTTCTAACCCAGCCAGTAAGTCCTAACTGAGTCGCATTCATCTGTGCTCTAAAACGAAATCCAACAGCTTGATACATCTTCCTGAAAATAGATAATGCTGTCTAATCATAGTGAAACCTCCTTAAAGTATACATCACAATACCTGCCGCTACACCGACATTAAGTGATTCCATTGTATCAATAGGAATATAAAGAGAGGCATCAGACATCGCAATTGTTTCATCTCTCACACCATTCCCTTCATTCCCCATAACAAATGCCATCTTATCTGTTGATTTAATATCATCAATAGAAGACGCATTATGTAAGCTTGTCGCAATGACACGTACCCCTAACTTCTGTAGTTCTGGAATAACATGACTCAAATCATCACGGACAATATCTAAATGAAAAACAGCTCCCTGAGTAGAACGCAATACCTTATCATTGTATAAGTCTACACAATCAGGACTCATGACAATCTGTTTAAAGCCAAAAGCAAGTGCTGAACGAAGGATAGTCCCTAAGTTTCCTGGATCCTGTACACCATCTAAAATAAGAACACGATCATAGTGTTTTAAAATATTATCCTTCTTATGACATACAGCCATAATAGCTGTGGTGTTTTAGTATAAGAGAGCTTTTCCATAACAGAATCAGACACAACAAGCACTTTATCCTGTCCTTCTAATGATTCATCTGTACTAATAACTAAATCACACAGCCCTGCTTTTTTTGCTTCTTCTACCATGTGGAATCCATCTACTAGAAAAAGTCCTTTTTCATCTCTTGTTTTCTTGTTCTTTAATTTTACAAGGTCTTTAATTGTTTTATTATTCACTGATTGAATCATACATGCTTTTCCTCCAATATTTTCATACGTTTCTTATAATCAGGCATTCTCTTTTTGACTTCTGCATAGAATCGAGGAGAATGATTTGGTTCAATAAAATGACATAACTCATGCACAATGACATAATCAATCAACTCTTTATCTAAATAAACTAAGGAGAAATTAAATGTTACAAGGTTTAATTGATCATAACAGCTTCCCCATCTACCTTTATAATGTTTAATTGTCATACGTGGCATAGTTCTATTAAACAAAGGCAGATAATGAGTTATTCTTTTTTCTAAGTAATCATAAAGTATCTGAGCAAGAAATATACCTAGCGCATTTTCTATATAAGAAGTATATACATAGATACTATCTCCATGAATCGCACATTGTTTCTTCTTGATATCTCTGACAACTATTTGATATTTCTTACCAAAGATATAGACATACCCATCATCTTTTAGATCAAAATAAGGAATATAGGAAGATAAACGTGCATATAAATCTTCTTCATTTTCATAGATTAAATCACGAATGTATTTTTCACTTGTACCAACAGGTGCACTCACCTCTAAATAATTATCTCTGATCTTCACTCTGATTGTTTTCATCTTCTTAAATGAAACAATACAGAGGTATATATGTCCTTTTAATTCAATATTCCATTTTACTCTCTGCATTTCTTATAAACTCTTCAAATATTTTCTGACTTTCTTTCTCTGTATACATAAATTCAGGATGCCATTGTACACCCCATACAAATTTCTTATGAGGTGCATAGCATGCTTCAACTAAACCATCTTCACTTATAGCCATAGGTTGTAAATCACTTCCTAAGTCTTTCACTGCCTGATGATGACAACTATTGACTGGCAAAATAGTTTTATTAAGTAAGCTCTTTAATGGTGTATCCTCTATAAGAGTAACTGTATGCTGTTTGTTATCATAAGGTGGTTTCATTCTGTGAGTTATAGTACTTTTATATTCTGATGGTAGGTCCTGATACAATGTTCCACCACATAATACATTAAGCAACTGATGTCCTCTACATATTCCTAATATCGGTTTATTTAAAGCATATACTTCTTTAAATAACTGACTTTCTAATGTGTCTCTATAAGGTGTTAAATCTCCACAGTTTTCCTTCTTTTCTTCATGATAATAGGCAGGGTCTATATCTGGTCCGCCAGTGAAAAGAAAACCATCAAAGTTTTCTGATAATTGTTTAATATCTTCTATATTTTCAATAAAAGGTAACATCACAGGAATACCTCCTGCATTCATAATACCTTTCAAATATCCTGGAAGCATCCAATAACTATCTTTTTTCTCATCAAATAAAGGTAATATTCCGATAATAGGTTTCATATAAATCAACCTCCAGAAACTATTATAAATAGTAAAAGAGCCTCTTTCAAGAGACTCTATTCATGACATATTGCCTTTATTTCTTCAAGATGTTCTAAAGCAAGCGCATAACCATAATCATAGATTCTTTGAATCTTATCTAGATCTTTTTCCATAGAATCAATAATGACTTCTTCTGTTGGTCTTAATACAAGTGCCTTGCCTTCTTTTTCTAGCTTATCAATATAGTCTAATGTTTCATTATAATTAATATGACGTGAAAGCAGGGCATCTTTAAGAAGCGGGTATTTACGAGACACAACCTTCGCTGCAAATTTAGTTGAAAAATTGAGTGTCTTCTTATAACCCTTTGGTCTAGTAAGAACAATCAAAAGCTTCTTATTACCATCTTCTATTGCTTTCTTTACAGGAATAGAATCTGCAATACCACCATCAAAATATTCATTCTCACCTATCTTGATTGCAGGAAATACGATAGGAATAGCACATGTTGCCTTTAACACTGTACAATGACGATCTATTTTATGACCATCTATATATTCTGCTTTTCCTGTATTCGCATTTGTAACACCTACAAGTACTTTTGTATGAGACTTATAAAATGTATCATAATCAAAAGGATTAAGTTCATTAGACATTGTTTCATAGGCAAACTTTAAACCAAATAAAGAATGATCCGTCTTATAGTTTCTAAGACCAATATAACGAGGATCATGACGATACGTTTTTAGTATCTCAAGATTTCTTCTAGGCTGTTTTGATACATAAGAAACACCATCAGTGATTCCTGCACTTACACCTATACAATAATCAAACATAATATCATGATCATTCAAACAATCCATAATACCACATGAAAAGATTGGTCTAAATGTACCACCTTCTAAAACAATTCCACTCATATACTTATTCCCCTCAAATAAAGACATTGACTCTGCTGAGTTAACGTCTACTATTTTATGAAAATACTCCTTCTGTGTCAAATCCCCCTTCACGACTTGCTTTGCAATGACACCATCTTTAATGTAAAGCAGTTTCTGAGAATAACTGGCAATCATTGGATCATGAGTCACCATAAGTATAGAAACACCATCTTGATCATTGAGTTCTTTGAATATTTCTAATATTTCATGTGATGTATGGGAGTCTAAGTTACCTGTTGGTTCATCCGCTACAATAAGTTTAGGATGAGTGACAAGGGCACGACAGATGCTGCACGCTGTCTTTGCCCTCCTGAACATTCATTAGGATACTTATGAAGTAATGAATCGATAGATAAACATGACGCTGTTTCTTTAACTCTTGTTTCTATTTCTTCCTGTGGCAAATTCGCAAGAGAAAGAGGAACTGCGATATTTTCAAGAATAGTGAGAGAATCTAATAAGTTGAATTCCTGGAAGATGAATCCAAGGTTCTCATAACGAAACTTACCTATTTCATTTTCACCCATACTTCTTACTTCAGTATCATTGATATAAACCTTCCCTTTTGTAGGAATATCTATTGTAGATAGATTATTAATAAAAGTTGATTTACCTGCACCACTTGGTCCCATGACACAGATGAATTCTCCTTCATTCATAGTCATAGAGACACCATGTAATGCTTCAAAGGTATGGCTTGTACCAATACCATATATTTTAGTTATATTTTTCGCAACTAGTATTTCACTCATAGTACTTCCCCTATTTCTGTATAAACATTCTTCATATAAATATAATAAGTCATCACTGCAAGAATCATCTGTGGAATGATATCCACACCAAACAACATAATAATCAGCCCTAAAGTATCCGGTGTATGCATATAAACCTGAACCATGACAATTGCAAGATAAACAATAGGTATTAAAACAAGTAATGCATAGAAGAGAATCACTTCCTTCTTAATATAAGAAGCAATCTTCTTTCTTGTGCATCCTATCTTATAAAGATTACTAAAGGCTTTTACTCTTTTCATAGTTTCTGCAGCATATTTATACATAATTGTGATAGATAATAAGATTGTCATCACAATGTAAGCAATAATGGCGGTCATATATTCTCTTGGTGAATTTTTCTGAGCAATGATCATAGCACTCATACAAACATTTGTGACAACATAAACAAGAATAAGAGCACCTGAATTAGTCAAAGAAGTAGATAAATGACTTAAAGAAACGAGGTCTAAAGTATGTCCTAAACGTTGACTCTTGATTTTTCTAAGTATTTCTGGGATTGATTGCGATAATACATAAGCCGCTCCTATTCCACCTACAAAACAAGGGAATACAAATCCAGTTGGACTATATGGAGTCGTAACTAATAAAATAATCGCAAATATATAAATGAATGGCGGAAGATAAGAAGGTAATTTCTTATCCACAACCTTTTCATGAGATTCATGTAAGAGTGTCTGGATATCATGGCGGTAAACAAAGCCTGAATCTCCTAGAATAGTTACAAAGAAAAGAATCGCAATAGTCATAAGTGTATCTGTATAGGCACGCATAGGAATCATGAAGATAGAATTATGAATATGCATGGAGTGATACATGATTGAATTCACTCCTACTGCCCCTGCCATACCAATCAAATAACCAATAGGTAATGCAATTAAAGAGATAATGATTTTCTGATAGAATAAATAGAGTGTTGAATCAAAAAAAAACTGCTGCCACTCATCGCAAGAATCGCAAATTCTTTTGTCTTATGTGTACAAAAGAATGAGTTAGCATAAACCATCATTAAACCACAAAAAATTATAACGACAAATGCGATAATACTTGATAATGGAACACTGACCTGTGAAAAAGATCCACCACTTGCAGCTGCTGTTTGATCCATTAACGTATCATTGTTAATAATATTAAAGAAGACAAATGATACAAAGACAGTAAAAAGAACCGTAATACCATAGGATATAGCCTGTTTCCTTTCACGTTTCAACATCTTACAGGCAAATTTAAATGTCCCCATGATCTTTACCTCCATATGTATGGCGATAAGAGTTAATACGTGTCACTCTTAAGATATTTTCTTCTCCAGGAAAGTAAACTGGATTCTGTTTTGTTTGTTTATAGATGTCTATGACTCCTTTCGCATCATCTACAATTTCAGTAAGTTTCATCGAAGCCATACATTCCTAGGAGGAAGAATATATAAGGCACACCTGTATCCTTAAAGTGCAACTTAATTTCCACTAAGCAGGTGTTGGACAGCACATCACTACATCATATTGATCAATAACTTCGTGCATCAAGCTAAAGGGTGAGAAATCAATCTGTACTTGATTCTCTAAATGATTTTCTTTGATTTGTTTCTGCATACGTGTAGTGACATAGCTTGATGAGAAGCCACCCCCACAACAGATTAATATTTTTAATAGATTCATGGTGTATATTATATAAGATTATTTCATAGCACACTATTAATTTTCTGAACGTGAAAAAAAGTGCCATCTCTGGCACTTTAGATTACTTTGCTAACTGTTCTTTAGCTAAATCAGTTAAAGCCTTGAAACCTTCAGGATCAGCAATTGCGATTTCTGAAAGCATCTTTCTGTTAACGTTAACTTCTGCAAGTTTTAAACCGTGCATGAAAGTTGAATATGACATATCGTTCATTCTGCAAGCAGCGTTGATACGTGCAATCCAAAGCTTTCTCATTTCTCTCTTTAACTGTCTTCTATCTCTGTAAGCATACTTTAAAGAATGCATTACCTGTTCATGAGCTGTTTTATATAAAGCATGTTTGCTACCGAAGTAACCTTTAGCTAGCTTTAATGTCTTTTTTCTTCTGCGTCTAGTTGTAAATCCGCCTTTTACTCTTGCCATGTGTATATCCTCCTTAAAATTAACCTATTAGATACGAGACTTGATTCTCTTGTAATCTGATGGGTGTACTAATGTTGACTTAGCGAGATGCTTTTTCTGTTTATGTGTCTTATTATGTGATAAGTGAGATACGTATGCATGGCCTCTCTTTAATTTACCACTTGCTGTTTTCTTTAAGCGTTTCTTAAGACCGCTATGTGTTTTCATTTTTGGCATGATAAGTTTCCTCCTATTTTACTTTGCTTTTTTAGGTGCGAGCATTGCTGTCAATGTTCTTCCTTCTAGTTTAGCTGGCTTTTCAACGACGCAATATTCAGAACATTCCGCAATAAAATCGTCCATAATCTTCTGTCCAAGATCAACATGAGCCATCTGTCTTCCTCTGAAACGAATTGCTACCTTGACTTTATCGCCATCCTGTAACCATTTCAAAGTACGTTTAAGCTTCACGTTCTTATCGTGTACATCGATTGTTGGAGATAACTGCGTCTCCTTGATCGCAACAACTTTTGAATTCTTCTTCATTTCTTTTTGTTTCTTCTGCTGCTCGAAACGATACTTTCCGTAATCCATGATACGACATACCGCTGGCTTTGCCTTAGGAGCAACACAAACTAGATCAAGTCCTGCATCATAAGCACGATTCATTGCGTCTCTCTTGCTCATAACGCCTAACTGTTCTCCATTCTGATCAATAACCAATACTTCCTTAAAACGAATGTTTTCGTTAATTGGATCTTCCTTCTTTACTGGTTTTGTTCTATCATAACGTCTAATAAAAGCCACCTCCGCTTACTTCATATTAAATAAAAAGTGAGCTACTAGCGCCCACTTATCGTTAGAGTTTAATCTAGTGACATTGGCCCATTGACTGTATCAATCGGGCGAGAAGTAGGCACTTCTTCTTTCCACTTTTTACCTGTTCATCTTACCCAATATACAGGTGTTTGTCAATAACTTTTTTTAATTTATTTTAGATTTCTGTAATAACACCATTCACCGCATGAATCTTTACGCCTCTATACTTTATAGTAGCCTTGACTGTGAGATTTCTATATCCATCGGGCGTTCCATCTGTACAATCTTATAATCAATCATGACTCTTGTATTTTCTTCAAGTAACACCTTACTATTATAATAATCCTCAGTTAAAGTCTTATCTTTAGAAAGTGTCTCATTCACTTCACCAAGCTGACTAAAATCACCTACAGTAAAACTTGCTTGAGACATATTAACAGCTTTAGGAAAGAATGCCTGTGTGGCCACTAAATATGTTTCTTTTCCATCCATAAGGCCATAAGGATGTACACTCACACTTAAGACAACTTCCTTCTGTAGTCTGATTTTGTCTCTTATTTTCAACCCACAAAAAACCGCAACAACACATACCGCAAGTACAACAATCTGCCTGATTAGTTTACTATGTTTCACTGTTTATTCCCTCCTTTATCTTTTAGAAGGTTTAAACATCTGCTTAAAAGAAGAAGGAAGCGGTGCTTTAAAAGTCATTGTTTTATGTGTAAAAGGATGTGTGAATGCAAATTCATGCGCATGTAGACCTAATCTCTTTAAAGGATTTGTACGTGCACCATATTTCTTATCACCAATAATAGGATGATTCAAAGAAGCCATATGAACACGAATCTGATTCTTACGCCCTGTATCTAAGAATACTTCCATCATTGTATAATCCTTAGATACTTCTAATGGCTTGTAGTGCGTAATAGCCAATTGTCCCTCTTTCGCAATACGCATCTTTAACTGTTTATCTTCTACAAGATGATTCTTTATTGTACCTGATTTACGACATTGTCCTTCTAATATCGCGATATAGCCTCTTGTTTTAACATACTTATTCCAGTTATGAGTTAATTCCTGATAAAGCTTCTTATTCTTCACAAACATAAGTACACCAGAAGTATCCTGGTCTAAACGATGTACAAGATAACACTGCTGTCTCTTCTTACGGCAATATTCCATCACCATATAAAAAGCTGTCTGATATTTATTATTACGTGTCTCTTCACTCACTAGTCCAGAAGGCTTATTGATCACAATCATATCATCATCTTCATAAAGAAGTTCAAAAGGAAGATTCGTCTTCTTACCAACTTCTACTTCATCTCCTGGATGTAATTCAAAGGCATGATAAGTCTGTACTTCACCATTCACCTGTACTGATTTATATTTCAATAAATTCTTACAATCATTTTTCTTCTTACGAGTATGCTCCACAAGAGAATCTAATAGTAATTCATCTTTTGTAACCTTATACATTCTTTTCCTCCAAATAACGTCTCACTTCTTCTTCTAAATACTGTGGACCTTTTTCTAATAATACAGAAAGAGGTTCATCTGTATGATTAATACAGCGTACATCCTCAAATCCTGCTTCAATTAATGTCTCTTTATCTTCACACTTTCCACAAAATGCGACAACAGGCTTATTGTATTTCTGCGCCAAGTGTAAGACACCTATTGGTGTCTTGCCATACAAAGTCTGATGATCCATTTTTCCTTCACCTGTAAAAATAATATCTGCTTCCTGGATTGCTTCTTCTAGATGTACTGTACGACTCACTGCATCAAATCCAGTCACTAATTTACCATTAAGTCCTGTCACAATCGCATAGCCCATACCTCCTGCTGCGCCTGCACCAGGTGTACATGAATCATCCTTATCAACTAATTCACTCATTATTTTCGCATAATGCTTCATTACCTGATCTGTCTTTTCTAGATCTTTCACCTTCTTTTGAGGACCAAAGACATAAGTAGCCCCTTCTTTTCCACATAGTGGATTAGTGACATCACATGCCCCTTCTACTTCTATACCTGATAAATCAAGGCGTGTTTTCTTAATATAATCAAGTGTTTCGAGTCCTCTCGCATTCATTGGAATACGCTGATCAAACTGATCAAAAAAACCATAACCCATACCACTTAATAGACCTATACCTCCATCATTACAAGCTGATCCACCCAAAGTCAAAAGGAAACGTTTAACACCATGATCATAGGCATATTTCATCATTTCTCCTACACCATAAGATGTTGCTTCCGTTCCGTTCTTTTCTTCTTCAGTCAGGTAATCAAGTCCACACGCCTGTGCACTTTCTATAATAGCAAGATCATCCACAATAGCGAGTTTTGCATGAACTGTCTTAAATAGTGGTCCCGCTACCTCTATTTCATGAATATCACCATGTAGATAACAATTCATGACTTCCATTGTCCCTTCACCACCATCAGCTAAAGGACAAATATGTACATTATTATAAGCTCTCTGTACTGCTTCTCCTGCAGCATATGCAGTCATACTTTCTTTAAAAGAATCAAATGCAGCAAGTATTTTCATCACTTATCACTCCCTGTATGTATTCTAACACAAAAAAAGTTCATGGTCACCCATGAACTTTTAAGATTTTCTTTTTAATAAATAAATGTTTTTCTTATAAACAACAACATAGAGAACGACAGATAACACAACCGCAGAGAGTGCATCAATCATTCCATGCTGCTTAATCAAGAAAGTAGAAAGAATAATCCCTATCGTAAGAATTGTAGTTCCCTTCTTCATAATACTAGTTGCATGCTTTGATTTACTAAACGCCATGCACATACCAATAGAATTAAAGATATGAATACTAGGCAATACATTGGTTGGTGTATCAATCTTATAAAGTAAATCAACAAGTATTAACGCAATATTATTATGTTCTAATTGTTTTGGTCTAATATCTAAACCATTAGGATAGATTATTGATACTACTATAAAGAGTGTCATACCGGTAAATAGGAATGTGATCATCTGCAAGTATTCTTTCTTGTCTTTAAAGAAGAAATACCAAAAAGAGAAGAAGATATATCCAAACCAGCTGATATAAAAGAAAACAAACCACTCGTTAAATGGAATCATATGATCTATTGGTGTAGAGATCATATGATATTGCGTCACTGGTAAGAAATGTTCAATAAAGAAGAAACATAACAGATAAACTACAAAGTACAAAAGCGTCCACCAATAACGCCAATTCTTTTTCATTAGTTTTTAGAGAATTCTGATAAGATTAATTCCTTGTTCTTATCAGTCGCCCAGTTAATTCCCCATTGATTAGAGAAGAGTAATAAATACTTTCCTCTTAAATCCTGAACTCTCTTTGTATCTGAAGATAAATTCAAACTATATAGATCAATTTCTTCATTATCAATCCATCTAATGAACTGATATCCAAGAGGTTCTCTCTTGATATTTACGTTATATTCATTCTTTAAACGATATTCAAGTACCTCAAACTGAAGGACACCTACTACACCTACGATGATTTCTTCCATTGAACCACCAATTTCAGTGAAGATCTGAATAGCCCCTTCCTGAGCAATCTGTTCTACACCCTTAACGAACTGTTTACGCTTCATTGTATCTGTATTACGGATACGTGCGAAATGTTCAGGGGCGAATGTAGGAATACCTTCAAACTTGAATTTATGCTTAGGTGTACAGATTGTATCACCAATAGAGAAAATACCTGGATCAAAAACACCAATGATATCTCCAGAATAAGCTTCCTGGATTTCTTCACGATCATCAGCCATTAGCTGTTTAGACTGGCTTAATTTAATCTTCTTATTTCCCTGCATATGGAATACTTCCATACCCTTAGTGTATTTACCAGAAGTAATACGCATGAATGCCATTCTATCTCTATGTGCTTTATTCATGTTTGCCTGAATCTTGAATACAAATGCACTGAAGTCTTCATTAAATGGATCAATTGGCCCATCATCGCTCTGTTTAGGCTGAGGAGGCATAGAGTAATCTAAGAAATGATGTAAGAATGGTTCTACACCAAAGTTAGTTAAGGCACTACCAAAACATACTGGTGATAATTCTCCACGATGTACTCTTTCTAGATCAAATTCTGCACCAGCACCATCTAGTAGTTCCACATCATCCTGAAGAGTCGCATAATAATCTTCACCAATTTCTTTAATTAATTCAGGATCATCATAATCAGTAATGATTTCCTGTACTTCCTTCTTACCACCCTGTACTGGTACGAAACGAATCACTTTCTTAGATTCTCTTTCATAAACGCCTTTGAACTGTTTACCACATCCAATAGGCCAGTTAACAGGACATGTATCCATACCTAATTCCTGTTCAATTTCTTCCATTAATTCATAAGGGTCTTTGGCTTCTCTATCCATCTTGTTGATGAAAGTAAAGATAGGAATATGTCTCATTGCACAAACCTTGAATAACTTACGTGTCTGTGCTTCGACACCCTTAGATGCATCAATAACCATGACTGCTGAGTCAGCTGCCATTAATGTACGATATGTATCTTCTGAGAAGTCCTGATGGCCTGGAGTATCTAGGATATTGATACAGAACCCATCATAGTTGAACTGTAATACTGAAGATGTAACAGAAATCCCTCTCTGTTTTTCAATTTCCATCCAGTCACTGACTGCATGACGCATATTCTGCTTACCCTTAACCATACCGGCTTCCTGAATAGCTCCACCATATAATAAGAACTTTTCTGTTAATGTTGTTTTACCAGCATCTGGGTGAGAAATAATCGCAAACGTACGACGTTTACTTACTTTATCTACAAATTCTGACATATAGCCTCCTTAAATTACGAATTGACCATTTTTGAAGATCTGTACTGTTTTTCCATCTTGAGTCACAGCTTCAATATCAAGGTCTTTTGTTCCAATCATAAAATCAACATGTGTGAATGAATCATTGACACCATGTTTATATAGTTCTTCTTTAGTCATCTCATAACCGCCCTTAATACATTCATTAAAACCTTTACCAAGAGCAAGATGACATGCTGCATTCTCATCAAATAATGTGTTATAGAATAATAGCCCCATTTCTGATATAGGAGAATCAACTGGCACAAGTGCTACTTCACCTAAATAATGAGCCCCATCATCAGTATCAATGATGCTTGCAAGTACATCTTTACCAGTCTTAGCATCAAAGTCCACAACACGACCCTCATGGAATTGAATATAAAATCATTGACGAGTGAACCACCATGGTTAAGTGGTAATGAAGAATAAACAATACCTTCTGTTTTACGATAGTCTGGAGAAGTAAAGATTTCTTCTGTAGGCATATTAGGGAAAGAATAAACTCCATCAGTTGTAAAGCTTCCTCCACCTGCAAATAAATAATCTTTATTCATATATACTTTTAAATCAGTTCCTAGACTATTTGTATAATGTAAGTAATCAATAGACATCTCATTAAGTGTCTTCACACGTTCTTCAAAAGATGCACGATGCATTTCCCAAGCATTTAATAGGTCTTTTGTATCTACATAACACACATGATAGATAGCTTTCCATAAGGCTTCTGTTGCCTCCTGATTATTCATATCAGGAAATACCCTATTCGCCCACTTAAGAGAAGGTGCACCTACAATACACCAGCGGTCAATACCTAGATCTAAATGATCGTAGAAGGTCTTAGCCTGTTCATGCATAGCTTTACTGTAAGTAGCCATCTTTAAAGGATCAATACCTTTAAAACCATCAGGATTTTCTGATGTAATAGTCACTACAGCAGCATGTTCTAATGCATACTTATTACGTAGTTCAACTAAATAATCAGGAACCTTCTTGAAATAATCTACATCATTATGTTCATATCTAAGTCTTGTAATATCTTCATCTACATAATGGGCAATTACATCTAGAGCCCCTGCTTTATAAGCTTCTTTGGCGATAGCTTTCACTAAAGAGGCACATTCAACATCCGCAGTAACTACAAGTTTCTGACCTTTTTGAAGATTAACGCCCTTTTTTACTATCAATTCAGCATATTTATTCATCATATCAATACACCCCATCTCCATTATTCTAAGAATTTTATAATCTTTGTCAACAGAAAAAGCATAACATATTACGTGTTGAATTTCCATTTTTCTTGTTATTATTTTACACATGTGATATGATATGTATAGCAGTTACACAGGACATTTTGTATTGGTTTTTTATCAGTAGTACACTATCGATTGCAAAAGCCTATAATAAAGTTGCTTGATGTATTGCAATTTACAGGAGGTATGTCAGATGACAGGTAAAGTAAAATGGTTTAAGGCTGAAAAAGGTTATGGATTCATTACAGTAGAAGGACAGAGCAAAGATATCTTCGTTCATTTCTCTGCAATCAACGCTGATGGATACAAGACTCTAGAAGAAGGCCAGACTGTTGAATTTGACGTTGTTGAAGGCGATCGTGGACCACAGGCAGCTAACGTTACAGTAGTTGAATAATCATCATAAAAAAAGGCTGATGCAATAAGCATCAGTCTTTTTGTCATATAAGCGATTAATAGTTTCATTGTGTTCTCTACTGCGTCTACATGTGAACGTTCCATACCATGACTTGCAGCCACACCTGGACCTATTAGTGCGCCTCTAATATCCTGACCGCCTCTTAAAGATGCAGAGACATCAGAACTATAAAATGGATAAATATCAACGGCATAAGATAATTCATTATCTTTCGCAAGATTAATAAGTTTTGTTGTCATCTGGTAGTCATAAGGACCACTAGAATCCTTAGCACAAATAGAAACATCTCTTTCAGTGCAGCTTAAGTCTTTACCAATACATCCCATATCTACTGCAATCACTTCTTTAATTTCTTCTGGGATATATGCACAGCCATGTCCTACTTCTTCATAAGTAGAGATTAAGAAATACCAAGTATCATGAGGAATAATAAATTCTTCCTTCATTGTCTTTAGTAAGCCATACAGAATAGCTACGCTTAGTTTATCATCTAAAAATCTAGATTTAATGAAGCCGCTTGGTGTAATTGTAGTTTTAGGATCAATACAAATATAATCTCCTGGCATGATACCTAATTCTTCTGCTTCCTTCTTAGATGACACACATTCATCAATACGTACATGCATTGTCATATCTGTTCTAGAGACATTCTTAGAATCGTCATAGACATGTGCACTTGGAGAATTAGAAAGTATAGTACCTGTATAAGTTCTGCCATCTCTAGTTACTATTTTACAATATTCACCATCTAATGTAGGAACAATAGGGCCTCCTACTAAAGTAAATGCAAGTGTACCATCTTCTTTGATACTTCTGACCATAAGTCCTAAAGTATCAACGTGGGCACATAATGCCTTTGTATGATGACCGATACCAGGCACCTTAACAATTAAGTTACCTTTATTGGTATGTATAGTTTCATAACCTAAGGCTTTGACTTCCTTTTCATAAAAATCAATAACTGCTTTTGTATATCCTGTAGGGGAATCAATTAAAAGCAGTTCTTTCGCAAATTCCATTACTTTTAATGCGTTCATATGAAACCTCTCTTTCTCACTTAGGTAGTGTCAAAAATCTATATCACATAGCATAAATACACTACCCTCAATTTTATCTATATAAACAGTAAAATGATTACTGAGTATATCTTAGTAATCATCTTTTTTCGTATTTAACTAAAAAAAGATGAAACAACCTGTGTTATACTTTTAGCGCAAACAAAAAATATCACGAAAGGATGTTTCATCATGGAAAGTATAACACATTTAATTAATTCTATTGAATCTTT
>ENA-OQHA01000521-OQHA01000521.1-human-gut-metagenome-genome-assembly--contig:-NODE-521-length-19017-cov-3.510905_pt1 | contig 19017 bp, 23 predicted proteins | sample MGYA00242558_ERZ504707 | MGnify/ENA primary metagenome ERZ504707 (study PRJEB26092, sample SAMD00036197) | human gut metagenome | host: Homo sapiens | study: EMG produced TPA metagenomics assembly of...
CAACCACTATGGCGCAAGATGAGGAAAAGACCTCGATCAGCTCAACGAGGAAGCTGATATCGCTGCCGATTATCTTGAAGGGCTGCTTGATATCGTCGATTACGAAGGCGATATCGAAATGGGCGTGCGCAACAATCGCCCTACCGTGCAAATCGTCGCCGATGATGATACGGACATCAAGCATCTCATCGGACGCAACGGCGAAGTCGTTGACGCTCTGCAGCAGCTGACGCGACTGGCCGTGCAGCAGAAGACCGGCGAGCGTTCCCATCTCATTGTGGACGTCGACGGCTATCTGAAGCGTAAGCGCCAGCGTCTGCACGACATCGCGCTGGACGCCATCGACGAGGTGCGCGAGACGGGGGAGCCGGTTGATCTCAAGCCGATGAACTCCTTCGAACGCAAGATCGTGCATGATGTGGTGCGTGAGGAGGGTATGAAGTCCCGTTCCCACGGCGAGGAACCGCGTCGTTACGTCACGGTGTATCTCAAGGCTTCCGCTGCCGAAGATACTGAAGACGAGGATGAGGCCTGAGTTCGGCTCGTTTCACGTGAACATGGCGTCACCATTTGGTGGCGCTTTTTATTGCGATTTTTTGAGTGACTTCATGCTGGCCGTGCGCCGGACATGTGATATTGCCGTCAATGGTCGGGAAGTACTTGCTGGAATACCGGCAATGAGGAAGAGCAGGATATAGGATGGTGCCCATGAGTGATGTGACAGACGAACTTGATGATTCGCCGATGCTTGAGGAAGTGCTGGGGATGCGTTGGGCAAGCTTCGTGTTTTCCATGCGAAACTTGCCGAAGAAGGCGAACCTCGCGGTCTGATTGGGCCAAGAGATGTTGGCATTATTTGGGAACGCCATATTCTGAATTCGGCCGCCATTGTGCCTTTCGTAAAGGAAGCCACGGCCAAGAAGCAGTTCAAGACGGTTGCCGATATCGGCAGTGGCGGCGGTTTTCCCGGTATTGTCGCGGCCGCCTGCCTGCCGGATCACCGGTTCACGCTTGTGGAGCCGATGGAACGTCGTATCGAATGGCTGAACGAGTGCGTGGCCGATATGGAGTTGAATAACGTTACCGTGGTGCGTGCCAGGGCCAATGAGATGATCGAGGCCATTGCGGGTGCTGCTGGCGCTCAAGGCGGCAATCGTGGCAATGGAAGCGCCAGGAACGGCAAAGGCGGCAAGAACGGCAGGGGAGTGGCCGTTCGCGGTCCTGTACTGGATTTGGATGGCAAGCCTATTCAGGCGAAACATCCGTTTGCCGTGGTGACGTGCCGTGCCGTGGCTCCTATGACCAAACTTTCGGGGTGGACGCTGCCGTTGCTTGAGCGCGGTGGACGTTTGGTCGCACTGAAGGGGCGGTCCGCGCAAGAGGAGATCGAAAAGGCTTCCAAAGAGATCGCCAATGCGGTGGCATTCGTCCGCGGGTGGTGGATGCCGAGGTTGGTCCGGGCTTGGAATCGACCCATGTGCTCATGGTGGATAAAAAGTAAGTTATCCACCATTTCGGTGAGTTATGCACATTGTCCACAACTGGAAAATCGACGAAAAAAAGCGGCGGAAAAATGCTGAAGTAGCAACGAAAGATCGGTGGATAACTTTTTGCGAACAACGTAAGTTATCCACCGACTATCCACAGCTATTCACATTTGTGCACAGTGGGTGAGATGGGCTGATGCTGTCCACCCGAATGATGAACTTGAATGTTAAGCATATCGTAAGGAAGGCTAGTGTATGACTGGACCTGAAGGACCAGATAACCTGACATCGATGGAATCGGCAACGGAAACCATCAAACGAATTTTCGGAGGATCGGATTCTCCTCTTGGTTCGCAGATTGCCGACGAATCGACTCGCTATCGCGCCTTGCAGAAGGCCGTTTGCCCAAAGCCGGAGCAGACGCGCCTGATCGCGGTCGCCAACCAGAAGGGTGGCGTTGGCAAAACCACGTCGGCCGTGAATCTTTCCGCTGCGTTGGCTCAGTTCGGTTCCAAGGTGCTGCTGATCGATATGGATCCGCAGGGCAATGCGTCGACCGCGTTGGGCGCTCCGCATGCGTCGGGGGAGCCTTCGGTGTACGACGTGATCGAAGGCAGGAAGACCATCGCCGAAGTCAAGCGCACATGCCCTGATTTTGATCTGCTCGATGTGGTTCCAGCTTCGATCGATTTGAGCGGTGCCGAGCTGGAAGTCGCCGACATGGAAAATCGTAATGTGCTTCTGAAGACCGCGGTTGACGAGTTTCTGGAAACCAGCGAGGAGCACTACGACTACGTGATTATCGATTGCCCGCCAAGCCTCGGCCTGCTGGTAATTAATGCCATGTGTGCGGTGCATGAGATGCTGATTCCGATCCAGGCTGAGTACTATGCGCTGGAAGGTCTCGGCCAGCTCATCAATACCATCGGACTGGTGCAGGAGCATTTCAATCCGTCGCTGCTGGTTTCCACCATGCTGATCACCATGTTCGATAAGAGGACGTTACTCAGCCGTGAAGTGCATGACGAAGTAAAAATCATTATCCGACTATCGTACTGAATACCACGATTCCCCGAACGGTGAAAATATCGGAAGCTCCAAGCTTCAATCAAAGCGTGATCGCCTACGATCCCAAGGGAATGGGAGCGATTGCCTATTGTGAGGCCGCATTGGAAATCGCACGTCGCTCGCAGACGGTGCTGAAGGCTATCGATGCAAGAAGGAATGAGAACTGATCATGGCTACGAAATCACGTTTAGGCAAGGGTCTCGGCGCACTGTTTCCGTCTCTTCCAGGAGAGTCGGCGAAATCGGAAGCCGCTACTGAACCGGCTGTGGCTGTTGCGGGTGCAAAGGCTGATAACAAGATCGCTGGAAAGGTTTCAGAAAACGTAGCCGGTGGTGCGACTGTTGCCGGGCAATCCGCGGGGAAGACCGCGGTCAAGAGTTCCGTGGCAACCGCCAAGGCTTCCGTCGATGCCGTCCATGACATGAAGAAGAACGTTTCACGTGAAACCAAGAAGGGGAGTGGCCATCGAGCCAGTATGCCTTCCATCACGTTGAATGAGACTGCTCATCCTGCCGACATGTTCTTCGGTTCCACCAGTCCTGTTGCCACTTCCGAAGTGAAGCAGGAAAGTGTTTCACGTGAAACCGCTGCGGTAAAAAAGACCGAAGATAAGAAGAATGACGAACCTGAACTGTTGCCGGTGCAGGGCGGTTATCTCGTTGAATTGCGACTGAGTGATGTTGGACCGAACCTGCATCAGCCGCGTACCATTTTCGATGAGGATGATCTTCGTGAGCTTGCCGATTCCATCAAAGAAGTCGGCGTGCTGCAGCCTATTGTCGTACGGAAGCGTCCACTCGCGCAGATTGAGGCTGCTCGTAAGGAGAACGCCGCTAAAGATGCCGAGTCGCACAATATGTTCGACGGGCGCATGGATAGCATGTACGAGCTCATTATGGGTGAACGTCGTTGGCGCGCATCGCAGATCGCAGGTTTGAAAACGATTCCTGCGATTGTCAAAACCACTGCCGACGACGATATGTTGCGTGACGCTTTGCTGGAAAACCTGCATCGCGTTGCGTTGAATCCATTGGAAGAGGCGGCCGCCTATCAGCAGATGATCGACGATTTGGCTTGACGCAGGCGCAATTGTCAAAGTCGGTGTCGAAGTCGCGTCCGCAAATCGCCAATACTCTGCGACTGCTGAATCTGCCTGCGACCGTACAAAAGAAGGTTGCTTCCGGCTTGCTGTCGGCCGGTCATGCGCGCGCATTGCTCGGATTACCGACGGAAGCTGACATGGAACAGCTTGCGACGCGCATTATTTCCGAAGGGTTGTCGGTACGCAGCACCGAGGAAATCGTGTCGATGAAGGTCGCTGAATCGGACCAGCCGAAGAAAGCGAAAACCAATAAGCTGAACCCTTGGGCCGGAACGCGATGCAGGTCGGTCTTGAAAAGAGGTTCGGCACGAAGGTGTCGATCAAGGGATCCAAGGAGCATGGACGCATCGAAATCGTGTTCAAATCCGAAGACGACATGAAGCGCATTGTCGACCTGCTCATGCCCACTGCCGAAAAATAGTATTTCTTAAGTTTTTTGGTGTCCGCGGAAGGGCGCATATTCTGTCACGACACACTCAAGCCGTTTGGCCAAGCTTACAGTCGTGAACAGAATATGCCGCCCCTTCCGCTCGTTTTTCAAGTTTTTGTAGGGTATGACCGTGATGGGAAGTGTTACTGCTGGAGGTAGGCTTGGGCATCGAGGGCGGCCCGGCAGCCCATGCGGCGGCACTGATCGCTTGACGGTAAATACTATCAACACAGTCGCCGGCTGCAAAAATGCCGGCAGTGCTGGTGCGTGTGCTGGCGCCGTCCACCTGAATATATCCACCCGCATCTCGCTGCACAATGCCGTCAATAAAAGCTGTGGCGGGGGAGTGGCCGATCGCCACAAAAATGCCGTTTGCGGCAATCGTGCTGGTTTCTCCGGTGATGACGTTGCGAATGTTCACGGATTGGGCTCCATTGTCGTCACCCAAGATTTCCTCCACCACGGAATCCGTGACGATGGTGATCTTCGGATTCTGCTGAGCGCATTCCACGAGAATCTGCGATGCGCGGAATTCAGAACGACGATGAATCAACGTCACCGACGATCCAAATCGTGAAAGAAAATCAGCCTCGGTGAATGCGCTATCGCCGCCGCCGACCACAATAATCGGCTTATCTCGGAAGAAGAAGCCGTCGCAGGTCGCGCAATATGACACTCCCTTGCCGGAATATTCCGCCTCTCCGGGGATGTCGAGTTTGCGATATTCCGATCCGGTTGCGATGATCAAAGCATGGGTTTCAAAAACGTCTCCCTGATCGACGCTCACGGTTTTCACGCCGGTGACGTCATTGTTGCTCACGGAAACAACATCATCCCAAACGATTTCCGCGCCGAACTTCTCAGCCTGGCGTTGCATATTATCCATGAGTTCCGGTCCCATAACGCCGTCGGGGAAACCCGGAAAATTCTCCACTTCAGTGGTGTTGACGAGCTGCCGCCTGGGGTCAGCGCACCCGCGATGACCAGTGGTTTGAATCCAGCCCGGCCCAAGTATATGGCCGCGGTATATCCGGCAGGGCCGGATCCGACAATAATCACATCTCGCAAATCACTCATATTCCCACTGTAGCGAACCACCAAAGCAACCAGCCGCGCACTGCACGATTTCACGCATTCCTTTTTCTTATGGCGTATTATCAAGTGCTTTCCAAGCCGGATCATCTACAGAGTTTCACGTGAAACACCAGCTGTTGTGCGTGGTTGCGTGCGGTGCTGTGTGTGCAGTTGCTGGGGTGGCTGGATTCTTGGCGTCGCTTGATCGGAACATGAGAAAGGGCTTGCGCTCCACATGGAGCGCAAGCCTTCGGTCGTGTTAATGTGACGCCTGCCTGCGCAGGCCTTGGATCACTTGTTGATGACCTTCTTGAACAGGTCGGCGCTGGCCTTGGCGAGTGCGAACTGGCCGAAGCCGGATCGACGGAAGCGAGGTTGGCGTTGATGACCTGGTTGAAGTGTTGTTCTTCATGATGTTTCCTTTCGTTCGGCTTGGCGGCGTTCTTGTTTTCTGTTCTTTCCTCTGGCCGCTGCCGTAAGTCTGTTGTTGTTCGGTTATGTTCAGCGCGGGTGGCGTTGCCGTTTCCCTGCGTGTGGGGTGCGGCTCCGGTTTTCTCTCCGGTTCCTGCCGCATCGTGTCTCTTTGTTCTGTTGTGCCTTCATCATAGGCAGGCTCAACCGTCGATGTCATGCAACGATCGTCGATTCTTTTGTATTTTCATCGGCTAATCTTGAAATAAACGTAACGATGCTGTGATGAACATCAATCGTCGATTGCAGGGCAGTATTGCCGTCGCAAAAGAAACGGCGCGATCTTCAGATTTTCTATCTTTTCTATGACAGTCTCAAAATCGTTCTCCCGTAAGACTTTTCGCAAGGTCGGCATTGTTCTATCCATTTTCTATCTTCCTTATTTGCGGGAGTATTTGCGCTTGTTGCCGGCGAATGTCAGGTTACATTGATTGATATCGGGCTGATTGGGCTGGGCTGATTGATGTGGCTGTTCGACAGGCTGATTGGTGTCGGGCGTAAGAAAGGAACGTGATATGGCGACTATTCCTGAACAATATGAGAGCCAGCGCGTGGGCGTGCAGGGATATCGCGTGCTCAATCTCGATTTGGACGGCGTTTGCGCGGATTACAAGGGCGCGATCCGCGATTACCTGCAGCGGCAGGGCATTGACGTGCCGGAACGTGCGCTGCAGACCGCGCATTACAATCTCACGCGCGAGGACGGATGGCCGTTCGAGACGCTCGACGATTACATCGAAACGCACAAAGCCGCGGAGCGTGAGCATCTGTATGCGACGATGAAGCCGCTTCCGGGGGTCGCGCAGGCATTGCAGCGATTGGCGAATGAGCACGTGTACATTCGCATTGTCACGCACCGGCTGTTCGTGTCCGGCCAGCATCAGATGGTCGTTTCCGACACCGCGCAATGGCTGGACAGCAACCGCATTCCGTACATGAGTCTGTGCTTTACTGGGCTGAAAGACAGTATGCAGGCCACGATTCATATTGACGATTCGCCGGCGAATATCGAAACTTTGCGTGAGGCAGGGCAGCATGTGGTCGTGTTCGATCAGCCATACAACAGTACGTATGCTGGTCCCAGAATCGACAGTTGGAGCGACACCAACGTTGAAACGCTCCTCACCCTCTTCGAATCCTGGCCGGAGTAAGGGGTGTGCTGGCGGTAGCTGCGATTCCGTCCGTGTGACTCTGGTAATCGGTTTTAGGTGCGGGTTGTGCGGACGGGATTATGTGAGCGACCGCATGATTTGTCAGTTGACCGCACGATTTCTTCTATCTGGCCTCATGATTTTGTTTTGGCGACCTCACGATCTGGAAAAGAGTGTCCCCGATTGAAATCGTGAGGTCGCCAGATCACAATCATGAGGTCAGCCAAACCAGATTATGGGTCAGACTAATGCTGGGGTAGACGTTTCAGCGCGTCAGCCAGTCTGCGGCGGAATATACCTGCTCGTCTTTGGCTTGAAAACTTGATTCCACGCGAGCCGCCACAAAGCGCCGCTCAGAGCGCAAAGACGCAGGAATTTGTGGAAAGCGGTCACGTTTCGCACATTGAGATAACCGGCCACGTCTCGCTCGACATATGTGCTGAGATATGACGAAAAGAAGAGTTCAAGCGGCATTTCGGAACTGTAGAGACGGGGATAGCCGTCGCGCAGTATAAAATCATCCGCGAGCACGCTCCCGAATCTGACATTAGAGTTCTGACATCAGAGTGATAAAAATGGCGAAAAGTTGGTTGTCGATTCTTGAGCCAAGTTCCATCGCTTTTCGACTATGACCATATTCCAAAAATAAATACGAAAAGAGCCTGCCATACGTGAGGTGACGCATGGCAGGCTCTTTCGTATCGCAATCTTCAGAAGTAATCGGATATTGCGATGTGCTGACGATCAGAACACTTGAATGCTTTCGATGTACAGCTGGTTGCCCGGCAGGCTATCAAGTGGAACCCACAGCATGATGTCCTGCGTTTCCACGGCCTTGTCGAACTTGATGTCGGTCGTGCCGGAAGCGTCAAACTCGAACTGCGCCACCTGTTCGCCTTGGGACGGGCTGTTTGTCGCATTCACGCGAATATATCCCTGACCACCGGAAGAACGAATTTTGATGACCATGCGATACGCCTTCTGCGGCTGGCTCAGATGCACGTAATATCCGTAGCCCTGCTGTCCGTCAGGATTCGACAGGAACTGACGATTGTCGATTTCGTACGCGGTCGTGTTTTCCGGCTGCTTCGGATCCGGCACTTTCTTCGACTGCTTATCGGCGGTCACGACCTTGTCCTCGGTTTTCTTGGGTTGCTTGGACGCCGTAGACTCGCCGGATGCCGGCGTATTGGCGGAAGCATCGGAAGAATCCTTGGAATTGGACGAATCGGTATTGCCGGACGTATCGGAATTGGAAGAATCCGCGGAATTCGCATCCGACTGATCTCCCTCGCCGAACGGCACTTCGTCAAGATTTATTTCCGGCCATGGTCCTTTTGAATCAGTCGTAACCGAATCTGAAGGCTGCATCAACCCATGAACTGCAAACCCAAGCGCAACCGCAACAACGATGACCGCCACGATAATCGCAACGACCTTCGTTTTCAGCTTGCCAAACAGTTTCGCGTCGGCAACGTCAGTATTCGCCGAAGCGGAAGAAGGATTCTTCGGCGTGAAGCTCGGCGGAACCGCGGCTCGACCGGCGGCATACGCGGCATCGATCGCCTCCTGCTCTGCTTTCAACGCACGGGCGGACTCCTCGCCGGGCTGAATGACCTGACCATCCGCGCCGATCACTGGAATGCGACCGGTTTTTTCCAACTGGGAATCGTCGGATGACATGCCATCGGCCGGTACGGAAACCTGATGGGGAAGGAGAAGGGAGAATCGCTGGTGTCGGTCACGCCATCGATGTCTTCTTCGCTCAGCAGTTCACGGCCGCTGCTCCACAACGATTTCACCGCTCCACTGGTGGCCGCGACGCTTTTCGCCAAAGCCTCCTTGCCATCGGAAAAATCGTTATGCGGTTCGGGAGCCGTGAACGTCATTTCCGGAATGCTTCCAGCCGCTGCCAGCGTATCCGGCAGCGGGAGCACATCCTTCTCAAGAATCTGCAGTAACGGAACATTGGCGATTGAGCATTCCGAATCCATGGAAGGCAACGTGATATCCATGCTTCCCAACGATGACAGCGGTTGATACTCGCCAAGCAACGCTTCCAATTCCGCAATGGTTGCCATCGGAACGGTGGGGAAGCCGTCGTCCTCTTCAAGTTCGAGACCGCGCTTGCAGATCACGCGGAATTCCATCGGCGTGGTCGGCGCGAGCGCTTCAAGACGGAAATCCGTCGACAGCGTGGACGGGCGTCGGATCAGCATAGCGTACAACAGCGCTGAGATTTGACGGATCGCAAGCTGTTCCCGATTTTCCAAAGCCTGCGCGCGGGAAGTGTCGGCAAGCATGATGCTCACTGGAGCATCTGCGATCTGAATGCCGGAACGGGTCAGTCGCACCGTGTCGGTGCTGATGGAGAAATGCGTGAGATTGTCTTTTTGCAGCGCATGCAATGATTCGATGACTTCGCCAATGATGGAGCGCATGGCTGTATAGCTCAACGGCTGGTTGGCGTTCAGCGCAAGATATTCACTGAGGGTCATGCCTTCGTCAAGCTGCGTCACCACCAGCGCGACCTGGCCGGCATGCTGGAGCTGCAGCACTTTCGTGAAGTGGGAATCATGCGAAATAGCCAGCATGGAAGCGGTTGCGTTGACTTCCTGCAATGCCTTGCTGCTGCTGACAATAAACAGCTGGCAATCCCGTGCGAGCACATGGTCGCTGGCCTTCCAGACCTGCAGTCCGGTTTCTTCGCGCAATGGCGAAACGAGCACGTAGCGATTGCTGATGGTATCTCCCAGCTGAGGTTTCATGGGTTCCTTCAACTTTTTGTAAACGTTTGTTCTGCCTATGGTCACTCGCCGTTTTCGGCGTCGCCCTGTTCCAGTCTATCGTTGGGGCTGGTCGCTTGCGAAGTCCGGGAATACGTGAGGAAATCAGTGCGATCGCCTCCTTGAATTCCTCGGAACGTAGCAGCCGCAACATGCCTACGTAAACGATGAAGGCCACTATGGCCAGCAGTGCGGCACACGCCACTGCCTGAATCCAGTTCATATGACCGTCCACCGCTCCGATTTGGGCGCCGACAAGCTGGTAGACGCTGTCACGTACCGTCACGCCGATGAACATGGTAGCTACTGCCGCGCCAATCGATTTCAGATACGAGATGGCTATGCGCGGACCGTCGATATTGTTTTCGAATCGTTTGCGCAGCATGGCATACAGGATGGGGATCGGCAGTATGTAGCTCATGGCTCCTACCATGCCGATCATTGTCGTCCATTCGGTAGGGGGGAGTAGTTTCGCGCCGATGATCACGCTTACCGCTTGAATGCCCATGGCGAACAGCATGAAAATGAACGGCGATTTGCCGTCTTCGAAGGCATAGAACGTGCGCTGGATAATCAGATACGCGCTGGCGAACGGAAGTCCCACGCCAAGCGTGACCAACGGTCCCGCCATAAGAATCGCCTCTCTGACGCTCACAGACGGCAGCAACGCGAGAATGATCGGAACGGGCATCACCACGAAAGCGACCGCGAAATAGCACATGATCACACCCATATTGCGCAGCGCCTGGCTGAGATCGATGCGCGCTTCGGCGATATTATGATCGGCGACCGCACGGGATATTTTCGGGAAAATCGCGGTTGCCAGCGAAACGGCAATCAGCGAATACGGCAACATGTAAATCGTGTACGCGTTCTGGTATGAAGCATTGCCGGCCACGTCGAGCGGATTGATGCCGAACTGCTGCTGCGCGAGCATCGGCGCGTTAGTGGAGGTACGCGTGATTACGATATTGGCGAGCTGGTCGATTACGACAATGCCGACACTCCAAGCCGCGACCGGTCCCATGGAACGCAATCCAATGCCACGAAGGCCGAAGATGGGCGGTATTTCAATCCGATTTTGGTCAGTGGAATGAACAGTACCAGCGCCTGGAATGCCACGCCCAACGTCCACGTGCCTGCGGTCAGGGCGATTTTGTCGGCGGTCCAAAAATCAAGCGGATGCTCGGTGGCACGGCCGAATAGCGCGATGAACGTGCCGAAGCCGATGCAGCTGATGATGTTCGCACCCACGGAACTCCACGCATACGCGGTGAAATGGTCTTTGGCCGCGAGAATCTGGCCGACCACCGTATATAGGCCGTAGAAGAAGATCTGCGGCATGCACCACAGGGTGAATGAGGTCGCCAACGCCATGGTTTCGGGGCTACCGTTCACATACAGCTTGGTGAGCAGCGGCGTGCATAGGGCCATCAGGATCGTCACCGCCAACAGCATGGTGATGGCAAGCGTGATGAGCTTGTTGAGTTTGGTTTCGGCGTCTTTTGCTTCAACGTGCGTACGATCTGCGGCACGAGCACGGCGTTGAAAATACCGCCGGAAACCAAGGTGTAGATCACCTGCGGAATCATGGATCCGGCTTGGTAGGCGTTCGCCGCATAGCCGGTGGTGCCTAAAGCCCAAGCGAGCAGAATGGTACGGATTTGCCCGGTCACGCGCGAGGCCGCGGTGCCGGAGGCCATGATCAGTGAATTACGGCCAACGGAAGAACTCATTCGTCTGGATCCTTCTTACGGTGGAATTGGCGCCACAGTCCCAAAGCTCCAAGCAGCACGGCGATGCCGATGATGATGAAGCCGGTTTTGTCGCTGATCTGCAATGCGCTGGTGATGTGGGTGGTTTGTGTCGCTCCGAATGTGATGCCCTGCCTGTCCTGCAGGCTGAGCGTGGCGTCCGCGGTGCCGGAGGTGGCCACGCGGATAATGAACGCCACTTGGCTTCGCCGTGCGCGGGCACTTCCACGGTGTCGAAACGCGAAGTGACGATCTGCATGGAGTTGGTCAATGATGAGACTTTTACCGTGACCGGATAGGGGTGGCTGTTGCTGATGGTAACGGGCATTTGCGCGGTTTCGCTGACCACGTTGACGTTTTCCGTCGGTGTGATGGCCACGCCGTTGATGAGCAGGGACGCCAGTTGCCCGGCTCCTTCCACCATGGTGCTTCCGGCTGGATTTTCGCCGCCTAGCGCGTGCAGGGCCATGATGCCGTGCGCGTTGACGAGCTGCCTGCGCCACGCTTTGAGGCCTGCGGGGCCTGCTTGGCATCGTCGGCGACGTCGGTGAGGATGGACGCGTTGAATCGTTTGATGTCGTTTGTCGAGGCTGCCAGTGTGTTGAGCGTCTGCCTGAGATTGGCTTGCGTCGCATCATTGATTCCGTCGGATTGCGGCACGATCGCGGCTGCATCGTCGCCGCTCAAGGCGGGGTCGGCGTTGTTGAGCGTGTTCAGATCGGTGATGTTCAGCCATGGCGATTGTTCGACGTCCGTCATCAGTGCGTCCACGACGGCCGGATCAGAGTTGCCGTTCAGGCAGACCAGCAGATTGCGTTCCGAATACGGCTGCTCCATCTGGTAGAACGCGCTTTGCGCGACGAATCGCGCGAGACGCCCGGCCGTTGTTCCCTCGCCGTCCGCTTCGGCGTCGGCACTGGTCGCCTTGCCTTGTGCAAGGTTGGAAAGCACGCTTTGCGCGGTCAGTACGGTGATGTCGCCGGCGTCGGTGGTTACTACGGTCTTGCCGGTTTCCGCGGTGGCCGCATCATCCTCTTCGAAATCATGCGTGGCGATGACGGTGTCGTACCCCTGCTGCTTGGCTTTCGCCAGCGCGTCGGCGGTCCAATTGCCGGTGCCCTGCCATGCATACGTGGTCATACTCGCGTTCGGGTCACCCAACGCCGATTGATAGTTTTTCAAGGCCTGTTCGGCGTTCCATTGCGAGGTGCCGACGCCTGCCGAATCATAGGTTTTGCTGTCGTTCAGCGCGGAATAGGCGGTGATGTCGAACAGGGCCGGTTGCGTGATGCCGTCGACTTGCGTCGGCATCGGCATCGCCTTCAGATAGGTTGGATCGGCCACCACCTGCAGTTTGTCATGCTTGGTGAACGTCTGTTCCAGCGACTTGAGTCGTGCCTCGTCTTCTTTGCCGGGAACGGCGATTTTCGAGAGTTCCGCGGAGGTGACGCCACCTTTGTTGACGAGCTGTTCCAGCATGGTGTTGTCGGTGGTCCATCCTTGCGCTTCGAGCGGCTGCACGATGGTGATATTCATCGCGGGCGTGTCGGGGGTATTGATTCCAGCTCCGGTCCGTGTTGCGAAAGTGTGCGCTTCGTCTTGTTGAACGCCATTGGCTCATAACTGAGCGTGACCGGTTTCGGCCCCCAGGAGTTGACGGACGCCAGCGTCTCCTGATTCGAGTCCGCGTCGATGTGCACGTTCGCCGAAGCTCCCGGTTGAAGCGCGGGAACCTCGCTCTGCCCAACGATATTGGGCGTGGGAATCTGCCCGATGCCTTCCGACCATTCCTGGATATCGTTGCGCGACACGAACGTGTAGAAGGCGTTCATGGCAAGGGTGAGCGTGCCTGAAGGGATTTCCTGATCGGTGGTGTTGGTCACCGTCGCGCTCAAATGATAGCCGGAAGTGTCGGTCAGCACGGCGGTGGAGGAGTCGATCGACAGCATGGTGCCGGATTGCGATTCCTGTGTTTCTTCGGCTTCGGCTTTCGGCACAGGTGCGTATAACAACATCAACGCCATGGTCATAACCATGGCGAGGATTGCCGAAAGCGCACGCATGCCGTGCGGAACGTTCCGTTGTGCGGGTTGATTCACCTTCACGCCTGTCTGTTGAGTTTCCTTGCGTACAACCATGCTATCTTTCGTTCGTTCGGGTAGCTGAGAACGTCGTCCAAATCAGCAAAATCCACCCAAATCGCGTCTTCCGCCTCATGATCCGGGTCGCCTTCCACCGTCAACTCGCCGCCGATCTGACGCAATGCGAAATGATGCACCAGCTTGTGCACGCGCTGGCTGGTTCCGGTGAACCAGTAGTCGATGGTGGCGATGGAATCGACCACTTCACCTAGGATTCCTGTTTCCTCGTGAACTTCGCGAACGGCGGTTTGCTGCGGTGTTTCGCCTTTTTCGATATGACCTTTCGGCAGGCACCATTCCAAATGTCCGCTACGCGAGTGGCGTGCGATGATCGCCACACGGCCCTTGTCGTCGAATACGAGACCTCCCGCCGAATATTCGCGCACTACCGGCAGTTCCTGCGCGTCGAGCGAGGCGAACGTGGTCGGACCGTCCGTGGCGCGCCGCTGCGGCATTATTGCCGGGGTGGGTGCGTTGGGCGTGATGATGGTCTCTTGCCGCAAGGAAACGGACTGCGATGTGTACAGCAGTTTGTCTGGTTCCATCGGATTTTGGGCATGGTCGTCCGCAGCATGGGCAAGCATGCGTGCAAGGTCTGCGGGCGTAATCATGATTCCAACCATACTCAATTCTGTGTGCAGGTGGGGTAACGGTATGCTGGTAAGGCAGAAACTTGTGGTGCCGGAAAGGGATGGCGTGAACTTCGAAGTGTGGCCAGAGGCCATTGAATTAGGGCGTATGTTCGCCGCGGAAGGCTATGAATTGGCGTTGGTGGGAGGTCCCGTTCGAGACCTGCTGTTGCATCGTAAATCGCATGATTTGGATTTTTGCACATCGGCGCGTCCTGAGCAGTTTGAACACATTTTGCGCCGTTTCGGGCGCGATGGCTTTTGGGATATGGGCCGTAAATTCGGCACGTTGGGCGCCATGCGCAGGCGTGAGGATGGCACGGAAGTGCAGGTTGAGGTAACGACCTACCGTTCCGACACGTATGACCCCGACTCGCGCAAGCCGGAAGTCAATTATGGCGACACGCTGGAAGGCGATCTTTCCCGCCGTGATTTCACGGTGAATGCCATGGCGTTGCGTGTGCCGGAATTGGAATTCGTCGATCCGTTCGGCGGCGCGAACGATTTGGCCAAGGGCGTGTTGCGCACGCCGGTCGATCCTCGCCAGTCGTTTGACGACGATCCGCTGCGCATGATGCGCGCCGTACGTTTCGTGGCGCAACTGGGCTTCCGTATCGAACCGGAAACCGCTGAAGCGCTGACCGACATGGTCGATCGCATTGAAATCGTTTCCGCTGAGCGCGTACGCGACGAACTGGTCAAAATGCTGCTGTCCGATCGCCCGCGCGCAGGTATCGAAGCGCTGGTCGATTCCGGTCTTGCCGATATCGTCTTCCCGGAAATTCCGGCATTGCAGCTCGAAATCGACGAACATCATCGTCATAAGGACGTGTTCGAGCACACCATGATCGTCATTGATCGTGCGGTTGCCCTCGAAACCGGCCCGGACGGCCCTGTGCCGGCACCGGATCTGACGTTGCGTTTGGCCGCGCTGATGCACGATATCGGCAAGCCGAAGACGCGTCGTTTCGAATCGGGTGGCAAGGTGAGCTTCCATCATCATGATGCGGTCGGCGCGAAAATGACCCGCAAGCGCCTTAAGGCATTGCATTTCGACCATCATATGGTCGAGGACGTCAGCGAGCTGGTCAATCTGCACTTGCGCTTCCACGGCTACGTGGAGGAGCCGTGGACGGATTCCGCGGTCCGCCGTTACGTTAAGGATGCGGGTCCGCTGTATGAGCGCCTGAACCGCCTTACGCGTGCCGACGCGACCACGCAGAACAAGCGCAAGGCCATGGTGTTCTCGTCGGCGATGGACGAGATGGAACAGCGCGTGCGCGATCTGAAGGAGAAGGAGGATTTCGACGCGATCCGCCCTGATCTGAACGGTGACGAAATCATGCAGCTGCTCGGCATTGACCCGGGGCCGCTGGTTGGCAAGGCGTACAAGCACATGCTGGAATATCGCCTCGATAACGGCCCGGTCGAGCGTGATGTCGCTGTTGCCGAGTTGAATCGTTGGTATGAGGAACAGCAGGCCGAGTAGTCTGCTTGCTGACCTCACGATTTGGATTCTATGACCGCACGATTCGATTTTCGGGAAAAAAATAGAATCGTGCGGTCAGTCGGTTCCGAAAAGTGCGGTTTCGGGGGTATTCTCTGGAGGATTTCGCCCGCGCTTTAACCCACGAACATAAGAATTGACCTCACGATCTTGATTTTCAGTGAAAAATCGAAATCGTGAGGTCAATCCGAAAATCTGCAAATCAAAAAATCTGCAAATCACACGGCGTCGTGTTCGGGGGCCTTCTGTACGTCGGTCATCTTGTCGACGGTAACGCATCCCTCGAAGCTGTCGATCTCCTTGCCGGCGGTCGGCACCTTCTTCTGATTCTGCAGATTGTCGAAAGTCGCGCCAACCACAACGTCGATCAGCATATCCTCACGATCGTCCATCACCATCGTCGCGTCGGTGAAGTTGCTGTTCACCGTGTACGCCTGATTGATGGCGTTCTTGCCGAAGATGATCATCGTGCGTTCCACTTTGGAGCTGGTGTAGTTGCCGGCTGCCTGGGTGTTGAACTCGCGGTTCTGCAACGCGCTGCTGACGGCTTGCGCGAAGCCGGCGAATTCAGTGCCGTTGAGCACGCGCACGGTGATGTTGCGGTTTTCCACGTACTTGCCTTTGCTGCCGTCCTGTTCCTGTGCTGCGCAAGGGGCCTGCTGGCCGTAATTCGGCTGTACCGCGGCCGACTTGACATTGCCCAATCCTCCAACATGGAAGAAGAACAGCAGGGAAATCACCAATGCGATCGTCAAAATGGTGCCGGTGATGGTGAACACCACCTTTTGACGGCGGCGAATGTACTGTTTGCGCGCGGCGCGCTCGTCGTTAGCCTGAGTCATGTACGAGTCCTTCTCCAAAAATCGGTTGACTTCAACCTTACTGTTACGCGATGATATGCACAATCGGATGGGCCGGTGCCTTGGTGGCGATGATGCGGTCGACGCAACGGCTTTGTTGCCATGCCGACTGCACGGCGCGTGCCGCATCGTCGGTTGGCACGAATGCGATTACGGAAGGGCCGGATCCGGAGACGAACGCCTGCTTGGCGCCTGCCTGCAACGCTTCGTCGATCGCCTGTCCGCTGCGTGGATGCAGTGAGATCGATGCCTGTTGCAGATGATTGTTGTCGGTTGCGCCGGCGCCGATTTGGTCGAACATGGCATACACTTCCGGCGTGCGCAGTTCCGCCTGATACGCGCCGACCAGCAGACGGCCTGCAAAGCCCTGATCCGTCAGTTCCAGCACGCGTCGCTGTTTTCGCTGAGTTGTTCGATCTGCTCGCCGAAGCCGGTGCCTCGCGCATAGCCTCCGGTCAGGCAGAACGGCATATCCGCGCCCAATGTGGCGGCAACCTGTTGCAACCGTTCAATGGACCAATCAAGATTCCATAGCGTGTTCAATGCCAGAATCGTGGCGGCCGCATCCGCGGAACCTCCTGCCATGCCCGCGCCAACGGGAATGCGTTTTCGATGTTCAACGCCACATCCGGTTCATGGCCGCTCGCTTCGGCCATGGCGAACAGGGCGAGCACGGCATGGTTGCGTCGCATGTCGCTGCCGGAGGAGGCCAGATCGCCAAGATAGGCACCTTCAAGATTCAGGGAGAAACCGGATCCGGGCTTTTTGCGACTGGTGGTGACGGTGTCGTACACGCCGACGGCGCAGTAGATGGTGTCGAGCTCGTGTCGGCCACCCCATTCGCTGCGTGGCCTGCCTACGTGCAGGGTCAGATTCGTTTTCGCCGGGCAGTCCACGCTGACCGTGTTGATTGCGGTGTTGGTGTCGCTCATGCTTGCGACACCTCGCCCACGGCTCGTGCCAATGCCACGAATTCGTCGATGGCAAGCGTTTCGCCACGGCGCGTCGGATCGATGCCCGCCTGCTCGAACGCTTCGGAGGGCACGATCTTCTTCAACGCGGCATGCAGGGTTTTGCGCCTCTGGCCGAATGCGGCGTCGATAAGACGGAACACGTTTTCGCGGTCCACTACGGAACCGTCGGGATTGTTGGCCGAAGGCGTGTGCCCGCCCTCATATCGTTTGAACAGCACCAGCGCGGAATCCACATTCGGTGCCGGCCAGAACACATTGCGCCCGATAATGCCCACACGTTCCGCGGTACCATACCAAGCGAGCTTCACGCTTGGAGTGCCGTAGATCTTTGAACCGGGCTTTTCGCTCAGTCGGTCCGCGACTTCCTTCTGCACCATCACGAGGAACGTGCCGAGATTGTCGAAACGTTCCAGCAAGGTCAGCAGAATCGGCGTGGCCACGTTGTATGGCAGATTGGCGACCAGTGTAAATGAATCATCATTTTGGAAATCAGGCAGATTTTCCGGCGTCACGGTCAACGCATCGCGATTGACCACGCGGAAACGATCCACCGCATCCGGCATGAATTCGGCGATGGTGCCGGGCAGTCGTTCCGCAACGGGCGGGTCGATCTCCACGGCGGTCATCGTGGCGCCGGTTTCCAAAATCGCCAATGTCAGTGAACCGAGTCCAGGTCCGACTTCCAGCACATGATCGTCGGCGGTCACACCTGCCTCGCGCACGATACGACGAACCGTGCCCGGGTCGATTACGAAATTCTGCCCGAATTTTTTCGTCGGGCTGATACCGGCCTCGGCCGCGATACGCCGAATGTCGGCAGCCCCCAACAGGCGGCCTTGCGCGGTTTCGTCGGTTGCGTTGGTTTCGTTCGCGTGTTCTGTCATTACCTCATTATCCGTTCAACTGGTATGAAAAGTGTGCGCTGTTGCGTTTGCGTATTGTTGCGATCGGCGTTGTTTAATACCATCCGACCTGCTCGGAATGCTCCCATGCCTTCGACGGGCTGCCGTAGCGTTGCGCGATGTAGCTCAGGCCCCAGTCGATCTGCACGGCCGCATCGTCACGCCAGTTTGCGCCGAATGCCGCCATTTTGCTGCCAGGAAGCGACTGCGGGATGCCGTAGGCTCCGGAAGATGCGTTTTCCGCATACCACAGCCAGCTCGATTCACGCGTCCACAGTTTCACCAGATCGGTCCAGTTTTGCCCGGTCCAGCCATATTGCGCCGCGGCTCCGGCCGCGTAGGCCTGTGCCTGCGCGGGGGAGGGGTGATAGAGGCGGCATCCTGCCGAAGGATCGGAAGGTTGCGGTGTCGGGGTGGGCGTCGGAGTGGGAGTCGGCATAGGAGTAGGTGACGGCGACGCCGAAGCAGTCACCGTCGGCGTTGGCATGGGCGTCGGAGAGGCCGCATCGTCGGCCGATGAGACCGAGCATCCGGTAAGCCCAGTACCGAGAACCAAGCAAGGGCCACGGGAGCCGATTTCCTCAGCAGTCCCCGACGCCTCGCCGTCGGGGAAGACGCTGACGCAACAGAGGAACAGGAAAACATGGGAGGAATTGGGGCAAAAAGGCGCGTTCACGAAAG
>ENA-OQHA01000522-OQHA01000522.1-human-gut-metagenome-genome-assembly--contig:-NODE-522-length-19010-cov-4.575438_pt1 | contig 19010 bp, 23 predicted proteins | sample MGYA00242558_ERZ504707 | MGnify/ENA primary metagenome ERZ504707 (study PRJEB26092, sample SAMD00036197) | human gut metagenome | host: Homo sapiens | study: EMG produced TPA metagenomics assembly of...
GCTCCTGGTATGATGGCGACCCGAACGACATCGCCCAGCTCGAAGCCTGGGAAACCCTGCCGCACGAGCGTCTGAGCCGCGCGCGGACACCGTGGCCAGCCGCATGGCCGTGTTCCGCAGACTCAAGCATCCGAGCGATACCGATTCGATGTTCGGCCCGATTCGCATTCTCGTCATGCCGATCCGCTCGCTCATCCAGCCAGTCGTCCAAGGACTGGGCGATGTCGAGCCGCTCGTGTTCACCGTGGGGGAGGACCTGCCCCTCGACGAAGCCGCCAAACGTCTGATCGAAAACGCCTACACGCGCGTGGACCTGGTCATGGACCGTGGCGAGTTCGCGGTGCGCGGAGGCATTCTTGACGTATTCCCGCCCACCGCACCGCACCCGGTGCGTATCGAATTCTTCGGCGACGAAATTGACACCATCAAGGAATTCCACGCCTCCGACCAGCGTACCTACGGCGACGGCCTCAAGACCATCTGGCCACCGCATGCCGTGAACTGCAGCTGACCGACGCCGTGCGCACCCGCGCCAAAGCCTTGGTCGGTTCGATTCCCAATGCTGAGGACATGCTCGAATCCATCGCCAACGCCATTCCGGTCGAAGGCATGGAATCCCTGATGCCCGCACTCGTGGACCATCTGGAACCGGTGGCTCCATGCTTCCCAAGCACGCCGTGATCCTCCTGAGCGACCCGGAGAAACTGCGCCGCTCCGCCGAAGACTTGGCAAAAACCGCGAACGAGTTCCTGGCCGCAAGCTGGCATGTGGCCGCCTCCGGCCACGGCGCCGGCGCGCCCATCAGCTTCGACGAAGCCAGCTTCCTCGACTATGCGGAAACCATCAGCTCCCTCGAATACTCCGAACATCCGGTGATTCGCCTCACCAGTTTCGGCGTGGACACCACGTTGACCGGCCATGTGCAGCTCGACGCCCAGAACCCGGCCGAATTCCGAGGGGATGAGGCCAAGGCTCCCAAGGCATCGAAGGCCTGCTCGATGCCGGCTTCCACGTCACCATCACCGCCGCTGCGGCCGGCACCTTGGCCAGGCTCAAGCGTGCGATCAACACTACCGGCATCGCCAATTTCGACGTCATCCGCTCTCAGGCCATCGACGGCTTCGTGGACAAAGCCGCCAAAATCGCCCTGCTCACCGAACGCGACCTGACCGGCCGCACTTCAGCCGTGGCCGTGGCCAAAACGCCGAAACGCCGGCGCAAGGCCATCGACTTGGTGGAGCTCAAAAAAGGCGATTACGTGGTGCACGAGCAGCACGGCATTGGCCGGTTCATCGAAATGCGTCAGCGCATCATCGGCACCGGCGCCAACAAAACCACTCGCGAATACCTGGTCATCGAATATGCGCCTTCCAAGCGCGGCGCCCCGGCGGACAAACTGTTCATCCCCACCGACCAGCTCGACCAGGTCAGCAAATACATCGGCGCCGAAGCCCCCAAGCTCAACAAGCTCGGCGGCTCCGACTGGGCGGCCACCAAGCCAAGGCCCGCAAGCACGTCCACGAGATCGCCGACGACCTGATCAAGCTGTACTCCGCCCGCCAGCGCGCCAAGGCTTCGCGTTCAGCCGGACACCCCATGCAGAAAGAGCTGGAAGACGCCTTCCCCTATCAGGAAACCGCCGACCAGCTCACCACCATCGACGAAGTTAAATCCGACATGGAAAAGCCCGTGCCGATGGACCGCCTCATCTGCGGCGACGTGGGCTTCGGCAAAACCGAAATCGCACTGCGTGCCGCCTTCAAGGCCGTGCAGGACGGCAAGCAGGTGGCCGTGCTCGTGCCCACCACGCTGCTTGTCCAGCAGCATTACGAGACGTTCAGCGAACGATTCGAGGGTTTCCCGGTCAATGTGGCGGCCATGAGCCGATTCCAGACCACCAAAGAGATCAACGAGACCATCGAGGGGCTGGAAACCGGCACGGTGGACGTGGTCATCGGCACGCACAAGCTGCTGAACCCGAAAATCAAGTTCAAGGATCTGGGACTCGTCATCATCGATGAGGAGCAGCGTTTCGGCGTGGAACACAAGGAGACGCTGAAAGCCCTGCGCACCAACGTGGACGTGCTGTCCCTGTCTGCCACGCCTATCCCGCGCACGCTGGAAATGGCCGTGACCGGCATTCGCGAGATGTCCACGCTCGCCACCCCGCCCGAAGACCGGTTGCCGGTGCTGACCTATGTGGGCGCCTACGAGGATGCGCAGTCACCGCAGCGTACGCCGCGAACTGCTGCGAGGCGGCCAGGTGTTCTATGTCCACAATCGTGTGCAGGACATCTCGTCCATCGCCGACAAGATCCACACGCTGGTGCCCGAGGCGCACGTCGGCATCGCCACGGCAAGATGGGGGAGAAGCAGCTCGACCAGATCATCCGCGACTTCTGGCATCGCGACATCGACGTGCTCGTGTGTACCACAATCATCGAGACCGGTCTTGATATCTCCAATGCGAACACGCTGATCGTCGACCATGCCGACCGCTTCGGCTTGAGCCAATTGCATCAGCTGCGTGGCCGCGTCGGTCGCGGCCGCGAGCGCGCGTACGCCTACTTCCTGTACGACCCGTCCAAGCCGATGACCGAGCAGTCCCATGACCGGCTCGCCACCATCGCGCAGAACACGGCGCTCGGCTCCGGTTTCGATGTGGCCATGAAGGACTTGGAATTGCGCGGCACCGGTAACCTTCTGGGCGACGAGCAGTCCGGCCATATCGAGGGCGTGGGCTTCGACCTGTACGTACGCATGGTGTCCGAAGCCGTGGAAAAGTACAAGGAGCCCGAAGAGAACGTCGAGCCGGTGGCCGTGTCCATCGACCTGCCCATCGAAGCGTCGATTCCGATCGAGTACATCGATTCGGACAAGCTGCGTCTGGAAGCGTACCGCAAGCTCGCCTCCGCCCGCAACGAGGCCGATCTGAAGGATTTGGAAGAGGAACTTACCGACCGTTACGGCAAGTCGCCGGTCGAATTCGAGACCCTGTTCGACGTGGCCCGTCTGAAGTTCAAGGCCCGCAAGCTCGGCATTTCGGAGATTCTCGCGCAATCCAACCGCGTGCGCATCGGTCGCATCGACCCGCCCGAATCCATCCAGATGCGTATGGGCCGTATTTACAAAGGCACCCAATACCGCCCGGTCACTCACCAGCTCATCGTCCCCACCCCGTTCACCGGCTCCCTGGGCCAAGGTCCCATGAGCTCCGACCAGGTAGTCCTCTGGACCAACCAGTTACTTGATGATTTGGCATGGACCCCGTCTCAAGCAAACGGCAGAGCCGTTTGTAGACGGGGTGCGAGGCGACAGTCGAGCCAGCTATGCTCACCGGGCAACCTCCGGTGAGCCATATTCATATTCATGCCGTCGTTTGTGACGATGATTCACCCCAGACGGAATCGTTCCGACTGTCCAGCGAGCGAGATTAAGTGACTGCTATGAGCGAAACGACTACGAACCGCACGAACCAGAGCGCGACCACGGCAACACTTGCCGGCTATGAGATTCCCCGCCTCGGCATGGGCACGATGGCGCTCGCCATCGAGGGCGCCCCTCCAACCGTGATCAGGCGATCGAGACCATCCATGCCGCGCTCGATGCCGGAGTCCGTTATTTGGACACGGCTTGGTCTTATTATCTGCCAGCGCACCCGGAACCGGCGAGCCGGAGGATATGGCTATGGCGAATATCTGGTCCGCGATGCTCTGCACTCGTGGCATGGGCCGAGAGAACAGGTGCTCGTGGCCACCAAAACCGGTTGGCTGCGTACGCTTGACGGCAGCGGCAACTACGGCTGGCAGGCCGATGCCCGACCCGAACCATGATCGCCAATGCCAAGGAATCCGCCAGCCGCCTCGGTGTCGACACGCTCGATTTGCTCTACTCGCACTGCAATGATCCGCAGGTGCCGTACGAAGACCAGATGGGCGCACTCAAGCAGCTCGTGGACGAAGGTGTGGCCAAAGCTGTCGGCATCTCCAGAATCGACAACGCGGACATCGAAACCGCCCGCAATATTTTGGGCGATCGTCTCGTGGCCGTCCAGAACCAGTTCTCCCCGGTCCACCGCGACCCTGAACACACGTTGGAAACCTGCGAAAAGCTCGGTTTGGCTTTTGTCTGCTGGTCGCCACTCGGCGGATTCCTCGACCCGTTCAACGAGCATCTGTTCGACCGGTTCCGCGAAGTCGCCAAGATTCACGACTGCTCCTACCAGCGCGTCACGCTCGCGTGGGAACTTGCGCAATACCAATATCTGTTCACGATTCCCTCGGCCAGAAACCCGCAGGAGATTCAGGACTCGTTCAAAGCCAGCGAACTGAAATTGTCCGACAGTGAGATCGGCTACCTCAATGGCAAGGACGTTGACTGAGCGATTTCGTCCGTACTGCCTTGCAATCAGGCGGCACACTGGCATTGTGAGCGCTAACGCTAAATTTTGGGCGTGTTGTTCACAACGTCCACAAATCGCACTACTCTTAAGAATGTCATTCAAGATACACAACCGTTTTAAGGAGTAGTTGTGGCAGTAATTGAAAGCGTGTACGCGCGTCAGATTCTCGATTCCCGCGGCAACCCGACCGTTCAGGTCGTTCTGGACACCGAAGACGGCGCCCAGGGCCTGGGCCTGGTCCCGTCCGGCGCCTCCACCGGTGAGGCCGAGGCTTGGGAGCGTCGCGATGGCGACAAGTCCGTCTACGGCGGCAAGGGTGTTCTTAACGCGGTCAAGGCCGTGAACGAGGTCATCGCTCCGAAGGTCATCGGCATGGACGCTGCTGACCAGCGCGCTCTGGACGACCTGATGATCGAGCTCGACGGCACCCCGAACAAGGGCAAGCTGGGCGCCAACGCCATCCTGGGCGTCTCCCTGGCTGCTCTGTACGCTTCCGCCGAGTCCGCCGGCCTGCCGCTGTACCGCTACATCGGCGGCACCAACGGCCACATCCTGCCGGTCCCGAACATGAACATCATGAACGGTGGCGCTCACGCTGACTTCGCCACCGACATTCAGGAGTACATGATCTCCCCGTACGGCTTCGACACCTACTCCGAGGCTCTGCGCGCTGGCGTTGAGGTCTACCACACCCTGAAGAACGTCCTGAAGAAGGAAGGCCTGAACACCGGCCTCGGCGACGAGGGCGCTTCGCCCCGAAGATGAAGTCCAACGAGGACTCCCTCAAGTACATCATGGACGCCATCTCCGCCGCCGGCTACGAGCCTGGCAAGCAGATCGGCATCTGCCTGGATGTCGCCTCCTCCGAGTTCTACAACAAGGAGACCGGCAAGTACCGCTTCGACGGTGAAGAGCGTGACTCCGCCTACATGCTCGACTACTACGAGAACCTCATCAACGAGTACCCGATCGTCTCCATCGAGGACCCGTTCAACGAGGAAGGCTGGGAAGACTGGGCTGCCATCACCGCTCGCCTCGGCGATCGTCTGCAGTTCGTCGGCGACGACCTGCTGGTCACCAACCGGCTCGTCTGCAGAAGGCCATCGACCTCGCGCCGCCAACTCCCTGCTGGTCAAGCTGAACCAGATCGGTTCCGTCACTGAGACCCTCGACGCCATCGAGCTGGCCACCGCCAACGGCTACACCTCCATGGTTTCCCACCGCTCCGGCGAGACCCCGGACACCACCATCTCCGACCTGGCTGTTGCTAAGAACACCCGCCAGATCAAGACCGGTGCCCCGGCCCGTGGCGAGCGCGTTGCCAAGTACAACCGCCTGCTCGAGATCGAGGAGGAGCTCGGCTCCACCGCTCAGTACGCCGGCTACAGCGCCTTCAAGCCTGCAAGAAGTACCTGGCCAAGTGAGCTGAAACGCCCGTAAAGGCGTGAGTTTCCACTGAAGCTCGATACCCGTCGTATTCGTCAAGTCGAATGCGGCGGGTATTTTCGTGTGACATGAGCAAGTCGTCCCGTACCGGCAAACCTGGCAAAACCGGCAAAGCACGAGTTAGGAAAAAAGGGTCGGCGGGGCCTATAGCGTTCTTCGTCTCCCTGTTCATTATCGCCCTTGGCACCATCCAGCTGGTCTCCACCTTCCACACCTATGCCCTGAACCTGGCCGAACTCAATGGTCTCAAGCGTGAGGAGGCTTCGCTGATTGCCGAAAAGCAGGAGTTGGAAAACGACATCAAGCGTTGGGATGACAAGGCTACATCACCGCCCAGGCCCGTGAACGCCTCGGCTTCGTATTCCCCGGCGAACAGGCCGTGCGTGTGCTTCATCCCGAAGCCGTGACCGGCTCCGATAGCGAATCCCAGAAAACGGAAGATTCCAGTAGCAGCAACAAAAAAGTCCTGCCATGGTACAGCGAACTGTCTTACTCGCTCAAAAAGGCCGATGAGCCTGTGACCGATAGCGAGTCCGGCAAATCCGATATTTCCGGTTCCTCTGACTCGTCATCCAACGACTCATCCAAGCGGTCCGATAAGTCAGACCAGAACACCCAATCCGATCAGAACACCCAACAGAATACCCAACAGAACACAGGGGAGGGAACCCAACAGTGACCATCGATATCGCCGCCAAGGCAAGGCCCTTGTCGATACCGTGCTTGCCGAGCCCGCCAACGATCATGACATCGACCTGGTGCAGCGTCAGCTCGGCCGATACCCGCGCGGCATGGTCGCCGTGGGGGCGCGATGCGTCTGCGGTAGGCCACTTGCCGTAATCACCCGTCCGGTGTTGCCCGGCGGAATCCCTTTCCCCACCACGTGCTATCTGACCGGTCCGGAAGCCGTCAAGGCCGCCTCCCATGTCGAGGCCGCCGGCGTGATGCAGCAATACAACGACATGTTGGCCTTGGACGAGGAGCTCAAGGCCGCATATGAGCAGGCCCATAACCTGTATCTGGCATTCCGCCACGAACTGGCAGGACGTCTTGGCGACAGTGAGGAGCATATTGAAGGCACTTCGGCCGGCGGCATGCCGGTGCGCGTCAAGTGCCTGCATGCCCTGCTGGCCCAGTCCTTGGTTATGGGGCCGGGCGTCAACCCCATTGGCGATTTGGTACTGGAACGCGTCAAAGACGAATTCGATCCGACCGTCTGCCGCTGCACGCTGGACGATTGATCAACAGATGAGCCAGCGCGAACAGTCCATTCATACGCACTAAGGGATACGAGGAGAAGGCAATGAGCAAGGAATCCGTAACCGTCGCCGGCATTGATTGCGGCACGAACTCCATTCGACTGAAAATCGCACGTGTCGATGCCGATGGCATGCATGAGGTGGTGCCGCGCATCCTGCGTGTGATCCGTCTCGGCCAGGATGTGGACAAGACCCATCGTTTTGCCGACGAAGCGTTGGAACGCGCCTATGTGGCCGCTCGGGAATTCGCCGGTGTGATTGCCGAACATCCCATCGACGGCCTGCGTTTCGTTGCCACCTCTGCAACTCGTGACGCGGAAAACCGTGAGGAGTTCGAGGATGAGATCGAACGTATCCTCGGCGTGCGCCCCGAAGTCATTCCCGCACCGAAGAAGCCGACCTGAGCTTCCTTGGTGCCACTTCCGTGGTCAATCGCGACGATCTGCCGCCCCCTATCTGGTGGTTGATCTCGGCGGCGGGTCCACCGAGCTGGTCATCGGTGGCGACGGCGTCAGTGCGCCCACTACCCAGGTTCAGGGCGCGTTTTCCATGAACATCGGTTCCGTGCGCATGACCGAACGTCATCTGACCAATGATCCGCCGACCCAGACACAGATCGATGAGCCGTTGTGGACGTCGATGAACATATCGATGAGCCTTCCGCACCGTGGACGCAGGCAAGGCCCGTACCATCATTGGCGTGTCCGGCACGGTGACCACGATGACCGCCTTGGCCATGGGATTGAAGGAATACGATCACACCGTGGTCGACGGGCATCGGCTGAGCCTTGAAGACGCCTATGCCGTGGACGACAAGTTCCTTAGGATGACGCGCGCCGAGCGCCGCGAATACAAGACCATCCACCCCGGCCGTATCGATGTGGTCGGCGGCGGCGCTGTGGTCTGGAGCCGTGTGCTGGCGCGTGTCAGCGAAGCCGCCAAGGCCGATCATGGTGAAGCCATCGATTCGTTCGTTGCCAGCGAACACGGTCTGCTGGACGGCATTGTGCTCGATTATGGTCGCCGGTTGCTGGCTCAATAGCGTAAGTGGTAAGTGCCTCCAGCGGGCTGAGCCGTTAAGCAAACAGCCCGGTGGGCTGTTTGTAGGCGAGGGGAGCGGCTATGCCGCGACGGCTGCACGAAGTGCAGCAACCCGCAAGCGATGCTCAGGGCAGGAGATAGCTTATACTAGAAAAGTTGGCCTCCGTGGCGAAATGGTATACGCAGTCGACTTAAAATCGATCGCTTCGGCTTGTGGGTTCGAGTCCCACCGGAGGCACCTTGAAATCGGCCTGTGGCCGATGCCGTTTTGCGGCTGTGCCGTGGTCTCTCCCCAGTCGGCTTCGCCGACAGCCCCCCTCGTCAGAGGGGCTCGCAGCTCACTATGTGGAGAGCTTATAAGGCCGAAACAAAAGGCCGTTAGGCTATGTGGCGTTGTGACGATGTACCTGATGAAACGAGGAATCCACATGGCTTCACGCTGGACCGATGTCGAACGAGTCGAACAAGGCGCACTGCCCACCATGCTTGCCCAAGCCGTCATTGCGGGCACTGCACTCACCGTTGGTGCCATCGCCTGCTCGGGATTCTATCTGTCCATGATCGGCAATGTGGCCGCACTCCTGCCATGGGCGACTATCGTGATACTGATCGCCGTGGCGTTCACCTACATCGTCGGCTTCGCCCTGTTGTGGTGTGCCGAAGCCCTGACCCTGCGTGCCAACGACAAACTCAAGCCATGGCTGTACGGCGTCGTCGGATTAATCGGCTACGGCGTGTGGGGCATGTTCGTGATGAGCGCGATGATGAACACGCTGAACCAGCCGCTGAACGGCGTGGTGTTGTCGAACGGCGATGTGATGGCCCTGACCGTCAACTACGCGGTGTTCGGCTTCATCGCCTTCCTGTTGGCACAGGCGTACGCGCCAAAATCGCCACCAAGAAGGGACTGACCATCGGGCTGATGGTGGTGCAGATCGTATTGGCCATCATCGGTATCATCGTACTGGTCATGATGTTCTCCGCACTGTCTCACTGACTGACTTATCGCTCGCCGGCATGACGCGCGCGGCCATCATCGCACAAGGCGAAAGCGATTCCGGGCGCTGGGCTGGGATACGATATCGTGATGGTATGACGCCTGGTAACACCGGCATGCCGAACCAGCAGGGAGAAGGAGCCAAATGTTCAGTGTGCTTGACATGTTCACCATCGGCGTCGGACCTTCATCCTCGCACACCGTAGGCCCGATGGTCGCGGCACATGCTTTCGCCTCCTCGTTGCAGGCCGACCATTTGGTCGATCGCACCGCACGTGTCAAAATCACGCTTTATGGTTCTCTGGCGCTGACCGGTCTCGGCCACGGCACCGATCGTGCTGCGATGGCTGGGCTCGAAGGCAATCTGCCGGCCACCGTGGATACCGACCACATGATGCACATCCGCGAGATCTGCGCGTTGGATGATACTCTGAACCTCGCCGGCCTCAAACGCATCCATTTCGACTACGACCGTGACGTGGTGTTCGAACAATGGAAGCGCATGGCCGCGCACCCCAATGGCATGCGATTCCAGGCGTTCGACGCCGCCGCAAGCTTGGTCGACGAACAGGTCTGGTATTCCATCGGCGGCGGATTCGTGCGCAAAGGCGCTCCCGAAGACCCGATGATCGGCATTCATGAACGCCCTCCGGAAGGCGCCTCCTTTGCCGATGCGGACGAGTCATCATCCACTGATTTCGGCGTCGAGGCACCCTACCCGTTCTCATCATGCACTGAACTGGTGTCGTTATGCCGGGAACATCATCTCAGCATCGCCGAACTTGTATGGGCCAACGAAACCGCTTCACGCTCGGGCATCCAGGTCCGATCCGATATTGATGCCATCTGGCGTGTTATGCGCGCCTGTGTGGACCACGGATGCACCTCGGCGGAACCCACATTGCCCGGTGGCCTTGACGTACCCCGCCGCGCGCCGAAAATGTATCGGCGTCTCGCCTCGAATTCCGATGTGCTGCGCCGCGACAGCCGGCGCAAAGACGCCGTGCTCGAGTCTTCCGACGCCGCATGGGTGGATCTCTTTGCCTTGCCGTCTCTGAGGAGAATGCCGGAGGCGGGCGCATCGTAACCGCTCCGACCAACGGTTCCGCCGGCATCATTCCCGCCGTGCTTCACTATTACTGGCATTTCGTGGACAACGCCAATGAACAGGGCGTGGTCACGTTTCTGCTGACCGCCGGTGCCATCGGATACCTGTTCAAACGCAACGCCTCAATTTCCGGTGCGGAAGTCGGTTGCCAGGGCGAAGTCGGCTCGGCCTGTTCGATGGCGGCGGCCGGACTTGCCGCAGTCGTAGGCGGCACGCCGGAACAGGTGGAGAATGCTGCTGAGATCGGCATCGAACACAACTTGGGTCTGACTTGCGATCCGGTGGGCGGATTGGTGCAGATTCCATGCATCGAGCGCAATGCCATGGCCGCCAACACCGCCATCAACGCCGTGCGTATGGCCATGCTCGGCGACGGCTCACACATCGTGACCCTTGATCAGCCATCGAAACCATGAAGCAGACCGGTGAAGACATGATGGCCAAATACAAGGAGACCTCCAAGGGCGGGCTTGCCGTCAATGTCGTCGAATGCTGATTGACATGTCCGGTATTCACCAGCATGATGACCGGAATTGACGTATACGGCCAGCGTGTCGTATCGCACAGGGATGAAGACTACCGCCGATTCGCCGATGGTGCTAAGGTAGGGCGCATTGTGTCTTTGAAGGAGGACTAATGACAGATCAGATGCCTCAGGTGAACGCCGAATTTGGCACCACGCCCGTTATCGAGTTCCCGACGCCCGAAGCCCCGAAGGGCCTCAAGGTTGTGGAGCTGACCGAGGGAGACGGCCCGATCGTGCGTCGCGGCGACACCGTCACCGTGAACTACCACGGCGTGGTGTGGGGTAAGGACACCCCATTCGACTCCAGCTTCGACCGTCATCAGCCCGCCAGTTTCGGCATCGGCGTGGGACAGGTCATCAAGGGCTGGGACCAGACTGTGCCGGGCCATAACGTGGGTTCGCGTCTGGTGGTTTCCATTCCGCCGGAATACGGCTACGGTTCCCGCGGCATCCCGCAGGCCGGCATCGGCGGCGAGGACACGCTGGTGTTCGTCATCGACATCATTTCCACCCGCTGACCATAGGTCAGCACATGACGAACGCCGGGGTCATAGCCGGCGTTTTGTCATAAATAACGAAGATTGTTTCAGCATCGACAACGGTTCAGGAGGACGATATGGCTGAGGACAAGGTCTACCTGCTGACGCAGGAAGCATACAACAAGATGAAGGAAGAGCTCGCCCATCGTGAAGGTGAGCTGCGTGAGGAAATCGCGCACAAGATCGCCGTGGCGCGTGCCGAGGGCGACTTGTCCGAGAACGGCGGCTACCAGGCCGCCCGTGAGGCGCAGAGCAAGAACGAGGGCCGCATCACCGAGCTCACCGTCAAGCTGCGCGATTCCAAGATCATCGAGAATGCTCCGGAAGGCACCGTGGGCGAGGGCTCTGTGGTGACCATCGAGCTCAACGGCAACGAGATGACCTACGTGCTCGGCAGCCGTGACATCGTGGCCGGCACCGACTACGACATCATGACCCCGGATTCCCCGATTGGCAAGGCCATCGAGGGTGCCAAAGTGGGCGACGTCGTTTCCTACACCGCACCGAATGGCCGCGAGCTGTCCGTGACGGTCAAGCCGCCAAGCCGCTGGCTGAGTTAAGTGACTGGTATGCCCCCGTAGGCGGGGGCATACTTATATGTCGTAGCGCTTATTGCCACAGCGAGACGATCACCATGTAGATGGCCACCATATGGCAGGCATATCCGGCCACCGTTCCGCAGTGGAAAATCTCATGGAATCCGAAGACGCGAGGCCAAGGGTCGGGCTTGCGCAAGGCGTAGACGATGGCGCCGAGGATGTAGCAGGCACCGCCGGCGCACAGCAGCACCACCACGGCTGGCCCCGCATACGGCGAATTCCAGAACATCACCATATAAGCCAGGCCGTAGATGCCGAAGATGATGTACACCACCGTATACAGCCAGCGTGGTGCATTGATCCAGATCACATGAATCACGATGGCGATGGCCGTGCACGCCCACATCGATATAATGATCACATTGCGCCAGAATGGTTCCAGCGCAAACGAAACCGGGGTATACGTGCCGGCAATGAGCAGGAAGATGTTGACATGATCGATACGCCGCAGCACATCGGTGACGCGCGGGCTCCAATCGCCCAGATGGTAGCAGGCCGAATTGGTGAACAGAATCAGCGACGCTGTCATGAACACGGCACACGCCCACTTCAGACTCGCGCCATGTGCCAAGCATATAAGCACGATGCCTGCCGCCAATGACAGGGGAGCGGCAATCGCGTGAATCCAGCCGCGCATCAACGGCTTTGGCCGTCCGTGCACGTCGAGACGAATCTTGCGTTCCACTTCCGCAGGGGCAATGCCCTCGATTTTCAGCGCACGGTTCTCCGCTTTGGCGAGCTTGTGCCGGGCCTTCTCCTCGGCTTTGGCTCGAATGGCCTCGGCCTTGAACTGGGCCTTGGCCCGTACGGCATCAGCCTTGGCCTGCAACGCCTGTTCGCGCGCTCGATAGCCGCCTGACGCTTGGATGCGATGGTGGCATCCTCTGCAATCGTCGCGCTGTTATGAGCGTCGTGATGCATCGTCTTTTCCGAGTCGCCGGTTGTTGATGCCATGGTGATGCCCCCGTTTCACGAGTTGACGATACGCTTCTTACGCTGCCGTAACCTACGTTAGCGTAACTTTTATGCTTGTCAATACCGACTCGCACGAACACTATCACCCAATGGCGGCGATACTATGGAATCCGAAGATGAGAACGTCGCAGCAATAAAGGGCTCGGCGATGGTGTATTGCACGGAGTGTGGGTTTGCCAACGAGCAAGGAAATGCCTTCTGTTCGCAGTGCGGAAGCCCATTGGAGCAGCCCGAGGCCAATCCGGCGGCCCCTGCTTCTCCTGAACCTCCCGCCGGGCGTCCTGGCGTCGATCACACCAAAGCGGTGGTGATTGTGCTCATCGCGCTGATTTGTGTCGTGGCGTTAGTCATCGGCTTGTTCATCACCCATAGCATGGGATTGTGGGGAGCTCAGCCGCAGGCGCAAACATCGGCACAGTCGACCGGGGCCGATGCGTTGGATTCCGCCGATGATGGCACGACGGATTCTTCTGACGCCAAGTCCAAGGCCAAGAAGAACACGTCTGATAGCGCCAAAGACAAGAACAGCGACGATTCGTCCAAGAAAAGCTCGACGGAGAAGTCGAAGCCTTCCGCTCCGGTGATCACATCCAGCCAGTTGTCTGACATCGCGGATTCATACTCGTCCTCCGATGTGGCCGTCTCCGCCATGGTCATCGATGGAACATCCGCCGACTCCTCAGAGGACGCCACCATCGCGACCACGTCGCAGTCCGGCAAGCAATTCGTGGCTGCCGATTTCTATCTGCCGGTCTATCTTGCGGCCCAGGACAATGGCGATGACAACGCCAAAGCGCAGGCAAACGCGATGATGGGTTCCATGGACACAGCAATGCCGGCAATATGGTGGCGGCTTCGGATATCAAACTGTACGTGATGCTTGCCGTGTACGATAAGCAACATGCCGGCACCTTGGCCACGGGCGGGAAGCCGTGCAACGCGATTGGCGCGGTATTGAAGATGCGATGTCGTCATAGTCGTCGTACTTGCCGTGTGGCTTGCCGCGACGGCGGCGGTGCGTCTGCGTATGATAGGGATATGGCTGATTTTTCACATATCCTTGCAACGCGCCCCGACTTCGACGACGAGGACCGCGAGTGGCTGCATCATCTTGTCGCCGATTGGCAGGTGATCGCCGATTTGAGCTTTGCCGATCTGCTGCTGCTGGTACAGGATGGCGATGGCAAATACGTGGTGGCCGAGCAATGCCGTCCATCCACCGTTATGACGCTGCGGGCGGAAGACGTGGTGGGAAACGTCATGCCGGACGACATGGTCGGCGAATTGGACGCCGCCATGCTCTCCAGCGTGGTGTTCCGCTCCACGGTATTGAGAACCGTGGGCAAGGCGACCGTCTGCAACGTGTACGCGCCGGTTCGGCACAATGGCAAGACCTTGGGCTTGGTCGTGCGTGAGACCAATATGGCCACACGAGAATCCAACGGCCGATATGAGTCGGAAAGCATCAAGCCGGCAAGCATCTGTACGAGATGATTCCGCGAGACCAATTCCCCTACAAGGATTCGGTGATGAGCCAACGCCATATCGCTCGCGTGGCGGACGGCTTCATCATCCTGACCATGGACGGCGTGGTTCGATACGCAGCCCCGAACGCCATCAGCTGCTTTAGGCGTCTCGGTCTGCTGACACCATGCCTGGCCATTACCTCAGCGAACTCGGCACACAGCTATTGAAGGAGAACGACCCTGTTCCGGAAACCCTGCCGTTGGTGTTGACAGGCAAAGCCGCGGTCGACTCCGAACTCAACGCCAACCGTTCCGCCGTCTCGATGCGCTCGTTGCCCTTGTATGACAACAACGGCCGTATCGGAGCGATTCTGCTATGCCGTGACGTCACCGAGCTGCGCCGTCGTGAGCAGGAGCTGCAGACCAAGGACGCTACGATTTCCGAGATTCACCATCGTGTCAAGAACAACCTGCAGGCCGTCTCCGCATTGCTGAGGCTTCAGGCTCGTAAGACCAAGTCGGATGAGGTCAAGAAGGAATTGCAGGAGGCGCAACGCCGCGTGCAGACCATTGCCATGGTGCATGAGGGATTGAGCCAGACCGCCGACGAGGTCGTCGACTTCGACAAGGTGATCGCCAACCTGCTGCGCATGGCCGTGGACCTAGCCACGATGAAAGACCAGCACATCGATATCAACTACATGGGCAAGTTCGGCATGATGCCCGCTCAGGATGCCACGCCGCTGTCCCTCGTGCTGACCGAGCTCATCACCAATTCGGTGGAGCATGGGTTCGAAGGCCGCAAGGATGGCCATATCACGATTTCCGTGGGCCGCTCCGGCCCGAACCTCAATGTGGTGGTCGAGGATGACGGTTCCGGTCTCGGCTCCGAAGAACAGGGTGGATTGGCTCGTTCTTCCGGTTCCGGTTTGGGCACGCAGATCATCAACACCTTTGTGACCAATGATTTCGGTGGTTCCGTGCATTGGGAGCCGCGCCGCGAAGGCGGCACCCGCGTGGTGCTTGATATGAAGCTCAGGGCTGCTCAGGACGAGTGATGCGAAGCCCGAAATGAGGAAACCCTCCCAAGCGGGAGGGTTTCCTAGTATGACGAAGCGATAATCAAAACATCAGATTTGCATCTGCATGGCCTGAGAACGGCGGGCGCGCATGGCGCGGCGCTTCAGCGCACGACGCTCATCTTCGCTCAAGCCGCCCCACACGCCGTAATCCTGATTGGTGTCCAGTGCGCACTTCAGGCATGCGTCAATCACTTTGCAGGTGCGGCACACGGCCTTGGCCTCCTCAATCTGCTGATAGGCTGCACCGGTGTTGCCCACCGGGAAGAAGAGTTCCGGATCCTTGTCACGACATGCGGCCTTGGCTCGCCAATCAAAAGCGCTGCTCATTGCTTGCCTCCCTTAAAAGCCCCGTGGCTGGTGTTGTTCCTTAAGTCCAGTACCAAGGTAACCACGAACCGTGGTGATTTTCAAGAGGTTTTGCCGAGAAAAAACCGAAGTTTTCACGAAGCGCACTGCACCAGACATGCCGATGTGCCCTCGATGAGCACGGCCCGGCCCGCGTTGTCGGCATCGATATGACTCATCATATCCAATAGGCGAGCGGGGACTCCGGCCATAAGATCGGACGTTCTCTCCCCGCACGGGAACACGATTCTGGTATTGCAATGCTCCGGTATACGTATCGGGCGAATCGTGCTGACGGCGAATACCACGCTGACGGACTCATCGGCCAACGCATGTGTGAAAGACAGCGCCTGCTCGTCGGTGCGGAATGGGTCGAACAACTCATCGGCGTCGTCGACGAACCACACGATATGCGGAGGCGGTGGTGCATCCGAGCTGGCATACGGCGTGCAGCGGCCGCCATGAAGCCATTGCGAGCTCCATACCCGACGATGCGGGGAACTGACACGTACCGCCAAGCCATCAGCCATGCTGGCGTGTCGAGCCAATGTTTTCAGCAACGTGGTTTTGCCGCGCCCCTGCGGGCCGATGACACCGATATTGCCACCGGTGAGGGATACCGTCGCCTCTCGCAGGTTGATGCCATCGTCGGCAAGTCCAAATCGAATGCGTTGCGGTGCGTGGTCGGCCACAGTCCGGTCTTTTACGTGCCGGGGGAGTGGCGCGGTAAACAGGGACGGTTGCGGCGGGCTTCCGACGAACCGCGATGCGAACGCGATCTGGCGGCACACCGCATCGATATCGCGTGCCGTTGCACAGCGGAATGCCGTCACCTGTTCGGAATCGTTGCAGAACGCCGCACCGGGCATTGCCGGACTGAGGTCGGCGGCACGACCATCGCCAAGCAGCTCGCATGATTGCAGACGGTCCCGAACCCGTAAACAAATGCTGACGGACATATTCGCCTTCATATCGGCACTGACCTGACCCATGGGATTCTGCGTACAGGCGATCAGATACATGCCCAGTGACCTGCCGAGCGAGGCAATACGCACCAGACGATTCACATAATCCGGGAGCTGGTCCTTCAGGGCATGGAATTCGTCAATGACCACGATCAGGCGCGGTGGTGGATTGACCATATCGCGGATATCGGAAGCATGGACAGCGGCGGACAGCTGTTCACGGCGTGTCAGTTCGGCTTCCAGCGCACGCAACGCGCGTACGGCATGCGCCAGATCCAGATCGCATACGCTGCCCACGGTATGCGGCAACCGTTCGAGTTTGCGGAACGCGGAACCGCCTTTGAAATCCAAGAACACGAAATTCAGATGCTCAGCCCGTTCATCGAGCGAGCGCCAGACACCAGCTTTGCAGCAACACGGATTTTCCGGAACCAGTGGTGCCGGCCACCAGAGCATGCGGCCCCTGACGGTTCAGATCGAGCATCAGCGGCTCGCTTCCGGTCATGCCGATCGGCACCGCAAGGTCAAGGGGTTCAAGCCAGCGGCCCACAATGGCGCGCCATGGCAGGCGTGCGAAGTGCAGCAGCGATTCTATCGGCTGCGACGGCGCATGACGGAGGTCTGCGGCGCGGTCATCGGCGTCGCCCGTGATACCGACATCGATCGTTGCCTGTTGCGGATCGGGAGCCTTCTCCGGGCCTGGAGGCGAGGGGAGCGTCAGCAGCAGGGACACGAGACAGGCGAATATGCCCGGTGCGATCATGGCGGCGAACAGCCATTGCCCGTGCAACAGCAGTATGACCATCATCAATGCCTGCGCGATCATCGGGCATGCCGCGGCAAACATGGTCAGGCGGGCGCGCAATGGCGGCGCGCCCAAACGGTGCTTCGCCCGGGATACGGCGGATGCCGTATGGACGGAATGTCGCTTCGAATCGTTCTGCTGTGATGTCATGCTTCCAGCGTGGGGGAACGCATGCCGAAAGCGCAAGCCGAATCAAGGTATGTGGTTCTAGCTTGCCGAGTTATCCACATGACATTTTGCCCGTGCATGATTGGCGGTGTAGGCAACGGTGACGATCATGCGCCGATGATGAAGCCGATGGGCTCCGGGAAAGCGTCGGTCAGCCTTCCGCCAGATTGCCCACGGTGCCGGCCTTATACGTGCCGTCGGCAAGTTGATTGAACAGTTCGGTGTTCTTGGCGTCGTCAAGCAGCACCGAGGAACCAACGCCATCAACGTAATAATCGGGGTCGGACCAGTACACGCTGCCGGAGATGCCATTCGAGCCGGTGGCGCTTTTGAACGCCAACGCCATGGTGAGCAACGTGTAAGGGTTGGTCTTCTCGTCCACGGTGAGTGCGCTCATCGCGGCATTGGACACTGCCACGATTTTGGACGGATTGGTCAGGGTCTCACTGCTGGAAGCCTTCTTGACGATGGCCGAGATGACCTGTCGCTGGCGTTCGTTGCGTCCGAAGTCTCCTCGCGCGTCGGCATATCGCATACGAGAGAAGGACAATGCGGTGGAACCATCCGCCGTATGGCATCCCGCCTTCCAGTTCAGTCCGGAATAGGAATCCTGAACATCCTCGTCATAGCACAGTTCGATACCGCCCAAGGCGTTCACCACGTTCTGCAGACCGCCGAACTTGATCTGTGCCACATGATCGATTTTCTGGCCGGTGATCTGCTCGACGTTGCTTACCAAAGCCTTCTTGCCCGCAATCAGCGCCACCGCATTGATTTTCATGTACTGGTTATCGACGTTCATGAGCGAATCGCGGGGAATGGAAACCAACGAACTCGGCCCGCTTTTGGGCTTGATCAGCACCAGAATCGTATCGGTCCTGAAGCCAGAGATATTGTCTACGCCGCCGTAATCGGTGGAACCGTCACGCTCATCGGAGCCAAGAATCAGCCAAGTCGAGGCCGGCGTGTTGGGGGTGTCGGTCAGCCAGTCGCTCCGATTCAGTTTGCTGTCCACCCATTGCCAGGCACCGAAAACGGAAAGAATCAACGCCGCCACCAGTACCGCGATTGCGCATAGGGTGATGCGTAAGGCTCGCGGACGGCGTGCCGTTACCGTTTTCGCCGTTGCCGCCGCCGGCCGGCCAAGATGGCTGAACTTCGTGGACACGTTTGCTGCTGGCGATGAGGGCCGGGAAACCGGCATATCCGACGGATTGCGCACGGCGTTGCGGGATGAGCCGGAAGACATCCGCGCTCGCGACGGCGGAATGCTGCGCGGTGCGGCGG
>ENA-OQHA01000523-OQHA01000523.1-human-gut-metagenome-genome-assembly--contig:-NODE-523-length-18997-cov-2.342872_pt1 | contig 18997 bp, 19 predicted proteins | sample MGYA00242558_ERZ504707 | MGnify/ENA primary metagenome ERZ504707 (study PRJEB26092, sample SAMD00036197) | human gut metagenome | host: Homo sapiens | study: EMG produced TPA metagenomics assembly of...
ATCAAAATTACCCATAGACAATAAGACCTTTGCCTTCAAAGCCTTTGCCGACAGATAATTTCCATAATACATGGCTACTGTTCCCAAAGAAGAATGTTTTACCGGTAACACTTCAGCCTCTTTAAGATCATCAAGAATAGATGTGTAACACTGGCGGACAGTCGCTCTCGCTTTCGGGGTATTGTCACGCACAGGAGCGTCATGAAGCACGATACCATACTGAGAGTCCATGTTACAAAATTCACCATACAAACGTAGCAGCATAAAGTTTGCCATCGCCCGGTTGAACTTCGCTTCTCTCTGATAATTCAGATTTTCTTCTTCAGAAAGTCCTTTTATATCCTTATCCAAAGCCGCCAGCACCGAATTTGCCTGATTGATTATGTAATACAAGAAGATATAAGTTTCTTCCACAATTACATTGTCATCCTGTATATCTCCAGTCAAAAAGCTTCTGGCACCACTTACACTCGAGCTTTGCATAACTCCGGTACGCAAAAACAATGCATTGTAAATAGAACTTTTCGCTCTCCAGCCTTCATAGATACCATTTACTGCTATTTCGGCCGAACGGGCATCGGTTATGACAGTTTCATCATCCAACACATTTTCGGGATGGATATCATCAATAGGTCCCAGCAGGCTGCACGAAGCCATTGTCAGAGAAAACATGCCTGCCACTAAACAAGATTTTATATTCAGTTTCATAAATAGTCTTTTTTTAGAATTGTAACTTAACTCCCAGTGAGAAGGAACGGCTCAACGGATAAGGGTCGTTGTTAGTTCCCATACTTGTAATGCCAGTAGCAACAGTTTCCGGATCAAGTCCAGGCCATTGAGTAATCGTAAATAAATTGGTAGCCGTCACAAAGAGTGAAGCATTACTTAAATACAATTTATTTATCCATGCCTTAGGCAATGAATACGACAGCGTAATATTCTTCATTCTCAAATAAGATGTATCAAAAACAAAACGGTCGTTCGCCATATAATTATAACTCATTGTACCTGCAACCAGACGTGCATACTTAGCATCCGTACGTTCCGGTGTCCAGGTGTTTCCGTAAAGCTCTCTGCCAACGCTTTGTCCCAAAACGCCGCTGATTTCCTCTCCTAAGTTACTATATACAGCTTCTCCTCCACAAGAGAACTGCATAAGGAAAGACAAAGAAAGATTCTTATAAGTAAACGTATTGGTCCATCCTCCGAAGAATTTAGGTTCAGGAGTTGCTATGACTTGACGGTCGTCGGATGTAATCGTACCATTTCCGTCAGTGTCTTTCATCAGAAAATCTCCAACACCGATACCAGACTGATACTCAGCAAAACCTTTTTCTACAGCCTTTGCATTCAGTTCATTCACTTCATCCATATTTTGAACAATATGGTCAACTATATAACCTTTCACTGTTCCTGCCGGTTTTCCCACAATAAAAGCATCCTGCATGTACGAATTGATCTGTGCATTGTTCAGCGACTCTATACGGTTACGGTTTACCGAAATATTCAAATCCGTATTCCAGGCAAAATCCTTACCACGAACAGGATAACCACCTAGCGAAACTTCCACTCCACGGTTTGACATATCGATTATATTATCGTAATAATTCGACATTCCGGATTCCAGTATATGAGGAGCAGGAGCCAGTGCACCATCGGTATAACGATAATATGCATCCAAACTTCCGTACAAGCGGTCGCCAAAGAAAGAGAAATCCAGACCAAAATTCACTTCATTTGTCTTTTCCCAATGGATACCACGGTTAGGAAGTAAATCCTGCAACTTGACAGACGAACTTTCTCCATACTGGCTGGATGTATAGAACTGGCGGAATGAAAATCGGAAACATTCGTAGATCCGGTCTGTCCCCAGCTTAAACGCATCTTCAGGTTATCTATCCAGGATGCCTTTTCCATAAAAGCTTCACGGTTTATTACCCATCCGGTAGAAACTGCCGGAAAGACTCCCCACTGGTTTCCCGGACCGAATTTAGATGAAGCATCGGCACGCATACTCACTTCCAGCAGATAACGTGAGTCGTAATCGTACGACAGACGTCCATATACAGAGTTCAAACCACTCTTTGCAACGTAGTCGGAATACATCAATACAGACTGTGCTGAACCCACATTATCCAAATTATCATCATTCGGGAAGCCCTGATACATATTTGTTCCACCAGTACTGCGTGAACGGTCGGCTCCATATCCAGCCATTGCACCAAATAAGTGTTTGCCTGTATGATAGTTATAATCTAAACGGAAATTTATCGATGTACTGGCATACTTCGAGTTGTTTGTGGTAAGCTGAGCATAATAAGGACTTCCTACCCAAATTTCCTGCAAATAACTGGGCGAAAAATAACTATTGTCATAATTATAAGAAGCCAGCGTAAAATCGGAATGGAACTTCAGGTTACGCAGCAGCTCTATGTCGACATAAACATTTCCCATAAACTGGTCGCTTTCATATTTTGCTTTACGGTTCAGCAAAGCAACCGGATTCGGGCCACTTACATACCCTGACGGCATAAAATACAACGATCCTTTATCCAGTCGGGTATAATCACCATTCTCATCATAGACGGGCAAATCCGGACGAACCAGCCACGGATGTGTATCAGGAGCCATGATACTTTCCTGACTAGGACTAGTACGCTTTGAGTAAGAATAGCCAAGCAAAGCTCCCATACGTATGCGTTTGGTTATGTCGGTATTGACAGACAAACGTCCGCTATAAGTTTCAAGATTGTCATTTTTGTATAAACCTTCCTGATCGATGGCATTGAAAGCAAACGAATAATCTGTTTTTTCAGATCCGCCACGAACAGAAACATTATACTGATTGGTTATTGCATTTTTATTTCTTGTTTCATCTTCCCAATTAATATTTTCCTTACCAAATGCGCTTTCGTTCAGTCCCAGGAATTTAGTATACATCAACGTATTCCAGTCGACTTCAAAATTACCGTAAGCCATCAAGATTGTCGGATCGTACATCATGCTATACTGCGTAGTCATGGTAAAATTCGCCATATCATAATTGTACGCATCCATCGTGTTACGCAAAATTTCTTCCTGCAACGAACGGAATTCCTGATTGTTCAACGGCTCAAAGACCTTTACCGGATTTGCAATGCTCAATGTATATCCGGCTTCCACAGTAGCCTTCTCTCCTTTCCGTCCATTCTTGGTAGTCACTATAATTACACCATTTGCTCCACGCGAACCATAAATAGCCGTAGCCGAAGCATCCTTCAGTATATCAATGCTTTCAATGTCATTCGGTGCAATATTCATAAGTGGATTCAGTGCATTACTGTCGACAAACATCGGCACACCGTCTATTACATAAAGCAGAGCGTTATTTGCCGTAAGCGAGGTAGAAATCGGATAAGGGGAAGTAATACCACGTACATTGACCGTCATCGTCTCACCGGGTTCACCGCTGTTTTGTGTCACCAGCACACCTTTTATCGTTCCGCCAAGCATATCTTGAACTGTAGATGATGTTTCCGACAGTTTATTCAAATCGTCTTTCTTGACAGACGAAATAGAACTTGTCAGGCTTTTACGGTTCTTGCTTCCGTAACCGATGACAACCACATCGTCGAGCACCTGATTATCTGATTTCAAAACAACATTTAGACTCAACCGATTTCAAGCCTATAAACGAAAATCGCAACACAGCTCTATTTCTCGGCAATGCAAGAGAATAAGCTCCGTCCATATCGGTTACAGTTCCTTCCGTAGTACCTACAACTACTACCGAAGCCCAGGTACAGGAAGTTCGCTTTCATCGGTAACCGTTCCCTTCACAACATTTTTCTGCTGATTTGCCTGTCGCACTTCCACACTTTTGACTGTAGAACTTACTGTGGCAAAAACTGATTCCGCATGCAAGACTCCCACGCTCAGTACAGCTAAAAGATTCATCCACTTACGACCATTCATATTTTTAAATATTTAAGATATTATCCGAAAAAAGGAATTAGTTTTTGTGTTATATGCAAATATAAAATAACTTTAACACATAAACAATTCTTATTCTGAATATTTTTCACATATATATAGAAAAGTTTGTTTTGCTGACATTTTGTAATCTGTTTTACTTCGGATACCCATCATGGCTTTCAGAGAAGAATTACAGCATCAAATTACCTTATCACGCTCGTGACTATAGCTTATCACGTTCGTGACGAGATATTCACACGTACGTGACAAGAGCTCACCACGTACGTGACGAGGTATATTTCATATTTATAAGTTCTTCATTATTTTTGTATCCGAAAAATAGAAAAACAAATGGCAGGAATTTATCTTCATATCCCTTTTTGCAAACGTCGCTGTATATACTGTGACTTTTATTCTACTACCCAAAATGAAAAAAAATCCAGTTATATCAACGCTTTGTGCCGTGAACTGGAAGAAAGAAAAAACTATCTGGAAGGTGAAAAAATAGAAACAATCTATCTGGGTGGAGGAACTCCATCGCAACTGGAATATAAAGATTTTGAGCTTATTTTTCAGACACTCGGCCGACTCTACGATATTCAACCGAATGCAGAAATAACCATTGAGGCAAATCCTGATGACCTGACAAGTTCCTACGTCAGTATGCTACGTGAGTTTCCGTTCAACCGACTGAGTATGGGTATCCAAACTTTTCAAGAAGATATTTTACGCCTGCTACACAGGAGGCATACTGCACAACAAGCTATTGATGCTTTCGAACGGTGCAGAAAAGCTGGATTTAAGAATATCAGTATCGACCTCATGTATGGACTGCCGGGAGAAAGCATGCAAACCTGGGAATCAGATCTGAATCAGGCTATCCGTATGAAACCGGAACACATATCGGCTTATCACCTGATTTATGAAGAAGGAACTGCACTTTGGAAATTGCGTGAACAGCATCGGGTGGAAGAGGCTGATGAAGAACTGAGCGTATCCTTATTCACACTACTCATTCATAAACTGAAAGAAAAAGGATACCAACATTACGAAATATCCAATTTTTGTCTGCCGGGAATGTACTCACGACATAATTCAAGTTACTGGACCGGAAAGAAGTATTTAGGATGTGGTCCCTCTGCACACTCATACAATGGCGTATCAAGACAATGGAATATATCCTCTTTAGACGAATATATCACCAATATAAACGAGGGAGAGCCTTATTCTGAAATAGAAGAGCTGGATTTATATACCCGCTATAACGATTTTGTAATTACTACCATACGTACGATGTGGGGGATGAATCTCGACATGCTGAAAAAAACATTTGGCAGCAAGCTATACGATTATTGCCTCCGTATGGCCTACCCGCATTTACAGCAAGGCACTCTGGAACAGTCTGAAGGAGTTTTGAAACTCACAGAAAAAGGCATTTTTATTTCCGACGGCATCATGAGCGACATGCTATGGGTAGACTGATACGGAGGGGAAGTTATATTGAGAAAAACACTTTATTTAATCAATCATTGTACTCCTCAATGCAAAAATTATTGATAGTAAAGCTGAGGGAATCATAATTGGCACGATAGGCTACAACACGTACAGTCATTCCATCATTGGCAGTAAGTATATATTCGTTCTTATCATTGTTCATCCGGTACCACATACCGTTCTGACCATATAAGAAACGGATTACATTTAACCGTGAAGTATAATCCCAGCTGATTTTATATTTTGCCGTTTCTCCTTTATGAAAGGAAAACGTACAGGTATGTTCATCATAATGTACATCATCCAACTCTGTTATTTCTTCTTTATAAAAATTCAGGATAGCTGCCTGCCCCAGTGAGTCGTATTCAAGCTGCACATAATTGCTTACGTCACATTTATAAGTAAAAGGTTCTCCTAAGTGCAGCTTAGGTATGGGAGTATATGCTCCTATCTCTTCTTTATTACAAGACGATACAACCAACAAAGCAAAACCGCAGCCCGCTGTCAGCAAATATTTTTTCATGATTTTTGTATTGTTTTTAATATAAGAATCCCACCCTATTCCTCACGAACGAGGTGGGAAAATAAAAAATATGAATATGTTGCGAAAAAAACTCAATTATCGGAGCCTCCTCCCAAAGCATGGTAAAGGCTGATTACACTCTGAATCTCAGAGTTTCTGTCGGAAACCAACGTCAAACGCGAAGACAGAAGCGACTGCTGTGCAGTAAGTACCTCCAGATAATTCGTTGTGCCATGTTCCATCAACAAACGAGTATCATGTACAGCAACCGACAGATATTCTACCTGCTGACCATCCAGCACTACTTTTTTCCGGGCATTTTGCCACTGATTCAATGCATTGTTTACTTCACCTCCCGCATCAAGTAATGACTGCTGAAACTGTAGCAATGCTTCTTCACGCTGAGCTTTGGATATTTTCAGATTGGCTATATTTTTACCTCGATTGAAAATAGGCTGAACCAGCGAACCTACAGCCTGTAAAAGCCATGTTCCGGGATTGGTTATTGTCGCTCCGGCATTATTTGTCCATCCGGCCGAACCACTTAAGGTTATGCTTGGATAAAAATCGGATCGGGCCTGATTAACTCCATAAAAAGCCTGCTTCAGTTCAGCTTCTGCCTGCATAACATCAGGACGACGTGACAATAGCTCCAAAGGAACTCCTACAGAAAGCTCCTGAGGAAATACCTGACAATCCAGTGAGCTGCGCTCGATATGGGCAGGCTGCCATGCCAAAAGAGAACAAAGGGAGTTCTCCATTTCGACAATTTGCTGTTTCAGGTCGAGTAACGACGCTTCTGCACCAAGCCGGGAGCTTCTGCCTGACTGACTGCCGCACGGTCTGCCTGCCCGGATTTCATCAGAACCCGCAAACTATGAATATATTCCTTCCAGTTTTCTATCGTTTCGGTGGTAATATTAATCTGCTCATCGAGCATTAATAAGGTATAATAGCTTTCGGCAACAGTAGCTATCAGCTGCGTCTGAACAGCCTGCTGATAAGCCTGACTTTGTTCCAGTACAGCCAGTTCACTGCGTTTCGCATTGGTCAACTTACCAAACAAGTCAATTTCCCAACTAGCCGAAGCTCCGAGTGTATAAGTCTTGCTGGTCTGCCCGTCCTTCACCTTGCTGAGTGAACCTTCCGGATTCAGTTGCACCGAAGGCAAATATGCCAGTTTTGCCGCAGTCAGAGAAGCTTGTGCTTCCTGTACTTTCAGTCTGGCTACATTCAAATCAGTATTAGCATCAAGCGCACGAGTTATAAGCTTCTGCAACAACGTATCCGTAAATAATTCGTGCCACTTCAAATCAGCAATAGAAGAACAAGTATCTGTTTCTACCGGCATTTCCCCGAAAAGATTATCTGTCTTTACTTCCGGACGCCGATATTTGTTATAGATGCCACAGCCGCTAAACAATAGAACGGCTGCTATAGACATCAATATATAATTAGCTTTTTTCTGCATATTTCATTAATTCTAAAAAATGACTAGTCCTGAATTACCTCTCTTCATCGTCGTCTTCTATCCTGCGCTTTGGCATCACCCGTTCTTCAATTACCTGAAAAACCATAAACAATACCGGCACAACAAAGAGCAAAGCCAATGTACCGACCAGCATACCTCCCACTGCACCAACTCCTAATGAACGGTTTCCGTTAGCACCGGCTCCTGATGCAACAATCAGAGGGAATAAGCCTATAATCATAGTCAGGGCAGTCATCAGGATAGGACGCAGACGAACACCAGCTGCCGAAATTGCTGCCTGTGCGATAGACATTCCTTGTCTGCGGCGTGAAGAAGCATATTCAGTAAGCAAAATAGCAGTCTTTGAAAGCAAACCAATAAGCATGATCAAACCAGTCTGCATATAAATATTATTCTCCAGTCCGAAACATTTCGCAAACAAGAAACTTCCCATCAGACCAAAAGGTACAGACAATATGACTGCCATAGGAATAAACATACTTTCGTATAAGGCACACAAATCAGATAAACAAACAAAATACAGATGACAAAAATGATAACCGTATTGCTTGAGCTTTGTGTTTCCTCGCGTGTAATACCACTAAATTCATAGCCATACCCAGTAGGAAGTGTCTGAGCGGCAACTTCCGCTATTGCATTGATGCATCGCCCGTACTATATCCTTCTGCCGGCATACCATTGACCGGAATAGAGGTATACATATTGAAACGTGTAAGAGTTTCAGCTCCATAAACTTTTGTCAAGGTTAAAAACTGTCCTACAGGAGCCATCTCGCCACTGCTTGTACGAACAAACATATTGTTCAATGACTCTTTGTCAAGCCGGTAATTTTTATCAGCCTGTATCATTACACGATAAAGTTTCGAGAAACGGTTCAGGTTTGAGGAATAATTACCTCCGATAAAACCTGAAAGCACTCCCAACACATCGGAAACAGTAATACCTGCACGTTTACATTTAGCCGCATCTACCTCAACCATATATTGAGGAAATTTGGTATCGAAAGTTGTATAGCCATAGAAATTTCAGGGCGCTGGTTCAGAGCTGCAATAAAATCCTGACAATATTTCTGCAACGAGTTTACGTCACCTCCGGCACGGTCTTGTACATAAAGTTCAAAACCACTTCCCATACCATATCCCGTAATAGTAGGCTGTGCAAATGCAAATAATTTAGCCGATTTTATATCTGCCGTACGTGCATAAATCTGAGCAAGAACTGCATTTATATTATCTTCCGGTCTGGTACGCTCATCCCAATGCTTCAGCTTGATAATAAGCATACCTCCCGAAGCAGCTTGTCCTCCCATCATACTATATCCGCTCACATTACTGTAAAGCTTTATTTGAGGAATTTCGCGAATACGTTCATCTATCTGCTCCATAGCCTTTTTCGTCTGTGCAAGGCTACTTCCCGGAGGTGTGGTCACATTCACGAATACAGTTCCCATATCCTCATCGGGTACAAGTCCTGTCTTGGTTGTACGAAGAAAGAATACCAGCAATACACAAGCTGCAGCCAGAGCAATCCATGCCAGCCATCTGCGATGCAAGAAGAAGGAGACTCCATTTTTATATTTCAATACTAACCTATTAAAAGATGCTTCGAAAGCCTGATGGAACCGGCTCGAAAAACTGAGTTTTTCACCTGTCGTTTCATCCATATGAGGCGTCATGATTAAAGCACATAAAGCCGGGCTCAAAGTCAGAGCATTAATAGCAGAAATACCTACAGCAACCGCCATGGTAAGTCCGAACTGGGTGTAGAAGACTCCACTGGTTCCTCCCATAAAAGAGGTAGGAATAAACACAGCCATAAACACCAAAGAAGTGGTGACAATAGCTGCCGATATGCCATCCATGGCTGCAATAGTAGCTTTATACGGAGAACGGTAGCCTTCATCGAATTTTGCCTGGACCGCTTCCACCACAACTATAGCATCATCGACCACCGTACCGATAACAAGTACCAGCGCAAAAAGGGTAAGCAAGTTCAAACTGAAACCGGCTACATAGAGAAACGCAAATGTACCTATCAGTGAAACGATAATAGATATAGAAGGTATAATGGTGGAACGTACACTTTGCAGGAAAAAATATACCACAAGGATAACCAAGATAATGGCTTCCACCAGTGTTTTTACGACTTCGTGTATAGAAGCGTCAAGGAAGTCTTTCGTACTCATCAGGTCGGTAAGTACCAGACCTTTCGGCAAATCCTTCGAAATCTCTTCAACCAGTTTGTCTACCTCTTTCACAATCTCGTTGGCATTGGATCCTGCCGTTTGTGAAATCATACAAGTAGCTCCAGGATGTCCGGCTATCTGGCTATTATAGCTATACGTCTGCGCACCAAGTTCAATCCGGGCTATATCTTTCAGACGAAGAACTTCTCCCGATGGAAGTGCCTTGATAACCATATTGCCGAACTCTTCTTCCGTTTCATAACGCCCACGATACTTCAGTGTATACTGAAACGTGTTCTCAGAATCTTCACCCAATGTACCCGTAGCTACTTCTATATTCTGCTCATCAAGCAAAGCTGTCACATCACTGGGAACCAGACCGTATTGCGCCATAACCTGCGGATTCATCCAGATACGCATAGCATAGTCGCCACCCATCACATTGACATTTCCTACACCTGTGATACGCGACAAGCGAGGCTCAACATTTATCTTGAAATAGTTATTTACAAAATTCTGGTCATAACTGTCATCTTCGCTATAAAGAGCCAGAATCTTTACCATACTGTTCTGGCGTTTCTCTACCGTAACACCAATCTTGGTAACTTCGGCTGGCAACACTCCTTCTGCTTCCGACACACGGTTTTTCGTATTAATGGTTGCCATATCCGGATCGGTTCCCTGCGAAAAGTAAACCGTAATGGAAGCCGAACCATTATTGGTAGCAGTAGAAGTCATGTATGTCATGTTCTCCACACCATTTATAGCCTCTTCCAAAGGAGCAATCACACTTTTCTGCACAGTTTCAGCATTGGCTCCGGTGTAAGTTGCCGAAACCGTAATAGTAGGCGGAGCAATATCCGGATATTGTTCCATCGGCAATTGGTAAGCCCGATAATTCCCAGCATCAGTATGAGTACAGAAATCACACATGACAGGATGGGACGATCAATAAATGTTTTCAGTTTCATAATAGTCCTCCTTCCATTATTGTCTGCCTACCGGAGAAGTAGCAACCTGTGTATTTTCCTGAATCAGTCCGGCTCCTTCTGCAACAATTGTTTCCCCCTGCTGCAAACCGTCTTCTACAATATATTCCTTTCCGTTATTCAAAGGGAATACGGTAACCTGTGCCGATTCAGCCTTGCCCTCACTATTTACTTTATATACATAAACTCTGTCTTGTATTTCGAATGTTGCTTCCTGAGGAATGACAAAAACATTTTTCTTGACATAAGGGAAGATGATGGTCGCCGTACTTCCATTACGCAACATTCTTTCCGGATTCGGAAATACTGCACGTAAAGTAATTGCTCCGGTTTCTGTATCGGTAGTCCCACTGATAGCATCAATCTTTCCTTTATGAGCATACATACCTCCATCACTTAAACGCAACTCCACTTCCGGCATTTCCTCAAGTGCCTTATCCATTGTGCCATATTGTCGAGCCAGTGATAAAATCTGCTGTTCAGTCATAGAGAAATAAACATATATCTCCTCATCGTCTGATACAGTCAGCAACGGAGTCGTAATGGAAGAATTGACTAATGCTCCCACACGATATGATGACATACTTGCCACTCCATCAACGGGACTTTTTATGACAGTGTACGAAAGATTATTTCTCGCGTTGATTTCTTCAGCCTTAGCCTGTGCCAGTGTAGCCTCAGCTTCCAGCAAAGAATTCTGGGCTGTCTGTCGATCGAAATCGGAAACGACATGTTCCCTGAACAATTCTTCTTTGCTTTCTGCCGTAAGGCGAGCTGTAGCAACAGCAGCTTCTGCACTTTTCACATTCGCTAAAGCTGTCTGTAAAGCCGACTGATAAGGAACCTGATCAATAATAAATAAGGTTTGCCCTTTAGTAACCTTAGCACCTTCGTTTACACAAATGTCTGTAATGGTTCCACTTACTTGTGGACGAATTTCTACACTCTGCCTTCCATTGATTACGGCTGTATAAGAGCTAGTCAATGTCTGGTCTGTTTTTTCTACTGTTATCAGCTTGTATTCGCTTCCTCCCTGCTGACCTGCCGGTTGGTGCATGCTGTAAAAAGCAATGCCAAAGAGAAAGAGGCGAAACTCATCGGTAAAAACAATCTATTCATTTTGCCTTTCTTTTTTTAGTTAAAATCCGGCGTAAAGTTAAAAGGCTGTATCAGTAAAATATTTGTCCCAAACCGAAAGATACTTGCCCAAAACCGACGTTTAGGAATTTTTCTGTTTACAAAACATAAAACACTTAAAAGCCCTTTTTACGATTGAAATATATCCGTATTTTTATCGCGCTCAAAGACGTTCACAAAATGAAAAAATGTATTATTTCGCAATGGATAAACAATGAAGCTATATTAAAAAGCAGGTAGAAGAACTGGCTGCAAACGATAAAATGGCAATTCTGAAACTAAAAGGAGAAAATGTATTGTGCTCCAATCAGCTGGAAGAATCGCATCCTGCCTTTCTTTTTCTAGCGAAAGGAAAACTAAGCTTTAAAGTTAATGGAGATTATATAGAGATTCATGCTCCTGCACATATAGATTTCATACTTATTCATCCGTGGAGTAATATGAAAACCAGCAAAGACTTTGAAGGATACTTTATCATACGGAACAAAGCTTTTTTGTCAGGATATCAGAAAGCATACGCTCTAAATTTGTAGGACTTATTTATCAATACGCACACAGACCTTTTGTTTCTCTTAATGAACAAGCTGTACAAAGAGTACATCTTTTTATAGACATGCTGACCAATATCATCACGCAGCCTGAATATCATTTCCGCTATGAAGCTATGGAAATATGTTGCGTATGTTTCAGCTGGAAGTATGGAATACGGTATTCAGTCTATATAAGAATGAAACTACTGATGAGCAGCATTTATGGAGTGACATTCTTTCACATTTTCTACATCTGGTACGTACAAACTGCCGGTTTCACCATGACGTAAAGTGGTATGCCAATCAATTTGTGTGTCTCGTCTGACGCACTTTCTGCAAAAGCCAGAAGAATGTACGAAAAATCAGCCAGCCAGATTATAGATGAATATCTATTAATAGAAGCCAAAGCCTATCTGCAAAATCCGGCTCATTCGATACAGAATGTGGCAGAGCTACTTCTTTCTCTGACCAGGCTGCTTTCTGTAAATTCTTCAAAAGATGCTGTGGCATATCTCCCAGTGAATTTAAAAAAGGAAAACAATAAAAAACCGCTATCAATGTTTGACACACTGATAGCGGAGGACTTATAAGCAGAAATAATATTCCAGAATTATTTCAAACGAGCCAATGTTTCTTTAATACGACGCATAGCTTCTACGATATTTTCATCAGAAGTAGCATAGCTCATACGAATACATTCAGGAGCACCGAATGAAGTACCACCTACACATGCTACATGACCTACTTCCAACAGATACATTGCCAAGTCGTCAGCATTATTGATAACACGGTCACCGTCTTTCTTTCCAAAGAATGAATCACATTTCGGGAATAAATAGAAAGCACCTTGAGGGAAGTTTACTTCGAATCCAGGAATTTCTTTTGCCAGTTTCACAATGAGGTCACGACGGCGTTCGAATGCTTTACGCATTTCTTCTACCGGAGCCTGTGTTCCAGTATAAGCAGCTTCAGCAGCTTTTTGTGAAACAGAGCAAGGTCCTGAAGTATATTGTCCCTGCAATTTATTCACACCTTTTACAATCCATTCCGGTCCGGCAATGAAACCAATACGCCATCCCGTCATAGCATAAGCTTTAGACACACCGTTTACAATCACTACGCGGTCTTTGATTTCTGCAAACTGAGCAATGCTCTGATGTTTGCCGATGTAGTTAATGTGCTCATAAATTTCGTCAGCAATAACGATAACACGTTCGTGTTTAGCCAACACTTCTGCCAATCCTTTCAGTTCTTCCTGTGAATATACAGAACCAGTCGGGTTAGAAGGAGAACAAAGTATCAGTGCACGAGTTTTAGGAGTAATAGCAGCCTCAAGCTGTGCCGGAGTAATTTTAAAATCTTGATCAATACCAGCACGTACAATAACAGGAGTTCCTTCGGCAAGCTTCACCATTTCCGGATAGCTAACCCAATAAGGAGCAGGCACGATAACTTCATCACCTTTATTGATTAAAGCCATGATTGTGTTGCAAACAGATTGTTTTGCACCGTTTGCACAACTAATCTGAGCAGCAGTATATTCCAAACCGTTCTCATTTTTCAGTTTAGCAACGATAGCATTACGCAAAGCTGGATATCCGGCTACAGGAGAGTAACGTGAATAGTTTTCATCGATTGCTTGCTTTGCAGCTTCTTTTATATGGTCGGGAGTATTGAAATCGGGTTCACCGACACTTAAATTAATAACATCAACACCTTGTGCTTTAAGTTCACTACTTTTTTGTGACATAGCCAATGTCGCCGAAGGTGACAAGCTATTCAAACGATCTGATAGTTGATTCATTGCCTTTGTTTTATTTAGTTCAAAATTTTATGCAAAATAAGTCGTTTTCTTTCAAATAAAAAAGAAATTCTCTTACTTTCTGTCACCGAGCAAGCGCAACAGGTACAAAAACAAGTTGATAAAATCGAGGTATAAAGTCATCGCTCCCATTAAAGCAATCTTTTGTGTTGTTTCATTTACCTCTATATCATCTGCAGTAAGCAACTGTTTGATCTTTTGTGAATCGTAAGCAGTCAGCCCGACAAAAAGCAATACTCCTATACAGGAAATAATCAGGTCCATCATCGAGTTATGCAGAAACATATTTACTACCGAAGCAATAATGATACCTATAACTCCCATGATACACAAACTTCCGATACGAGTAAGATCTTTCTTCGTAACATATCCGAAAAGAGCCATCACCCCAAATGTGCCTGCAGTAACAAAGAAGGTAGTGGCAATGGAACTCATGGTATAAATCAAGAATATAAATGCCAATGTCACACCATTCAATATAGAGTAAACGATAAACAGGACAGTAGCAGTAGTAAAAGACATCTTATTAATTCGGGCAGACAAATACCATACTAGTCCTAATTCTGCTATAATCAGTCCCCAGAAAGCCATAGAGTTCTGCATAATTACAGACAAAAGTGTATACGATTTAGCTACATACATAGAAACGAATCCTGTAATAACCAAAGCAAGAGTCATCCATGTGTACACACTACGCATTAAAGCAGACTGCACAGCCTTAGAGGCATAAGTCTTTACTAAATTATTTGTTTCCATAATAATAAAAATTACTTGTTAAAATGTAAGGTATGACCCATACGGTCTTTTTTAGTATGGAGATAACGCTCGTTGTATTGATTTGGAGTTATCTCGATTGGTACATTTTCTACAATTTCCAATCCATAAGCTTCAAGTCCTACACGTTTTACCGGATTATTGGTAAGTAAACGCATTTTATGAATACCTACTTCACGCAAGATCTGAGCACCAACTCCGTAATCGCGTTCATCAGCCTGATGGCCCAGACAAATATTAGCGTCTACAGTATCCATGCCTTCTTCCTGTAGCTTGTATGCTTTCATTTTTCCATCAAACCGATACCTCTACCCTCTTGAATAAGATAGATAACAGCTCCTTTTCCTTCCTGGTCAATCATCTGCATAGCCTTATGAAGCTGGTCGCCACAATCACAACGCAATGAACCGAAAATATCACCGGTTGCACATGAAGAATGAACACGTACCAATACAGGTTCATCAGGAGTGAACTGTCCTTTAATCAAAGCAACATGTTCCAATCCATTACTTTTCTGACGGAACGGTATAAGACGGAAATGTCCAAACTCTGTAGGCATATCTACTTCTACACCTTTTTCTACCAATGACTCCTGTTTCAAGCGGTAAGCAATCAGATCGGCTATAGAAATAAGTTTAAAGCCATATTCGTCTGCCATTTTGCGAAGTTCCGGAAGACGGGCCATTGTACCATCTTCATTCATTACTTCCATCAAAGCACCTGCTGGATATAATCCGGCAAGTTTTGCCATATCAATACATGCTTCAGTATGTCCGGCACGACGTAATACTCCTTTATCTTGTGCATACAACGGATTAATGTGTCCAGGACGTCCAAATGTTTCTGGTGTAGAAGCAGGATCGGCAAGAGCACGAATGGTAGCAGCACGATCGACAGCCGAAACTCCTGTGCTACAACCTTCCAGTTTATCGACTGTAACGGTAAATGGTGTTCCTAAAACAGAAGTATTATTCGAAACCTGATGTGGCAAATCCAATTCCTTACAACGCGAAATAGTAATAGGTGCACAAAGTACTCCTCTGGCATGCTTCAGCATGAAATTAACTTTTTCCGGAGTAATCAACTCTGCAGCGATAATCAAATCACCTTCATTTTCACGGTCTTCGTCATCAACGACAATAACGAACTCACCCTTGCGGAAATCTTCTATCGCTTCTTCAATGGTATCTAATTTAATTTTATTCATAATGCTATTTTTGTAAATATAATTGTTGTTTTTCTATTTGCTCTATTATACTTTGGTTGGTTTTTATAATCACTCTCAAGTCCTTTTCCAGACGAAGCCTGTATCGCCAGATATTCAGATAAAGCAATAATCCGGCTGGTACAATAATACCAAACAGCAGATTCAGCCATCGGTTGTCGAACAAGCTCTTATGTGCTTTAACCGACAAGAAAGGATAATTGTTCATCAGATTCAGCAAAACAGCATCTTTAGTATTTGAAAGCTCTTCAATAAGCGCTTCCATTTTTTTACTAATTTCAGCTATTGCATCATCATGCTTGTTATTAGTAAATCTGAATGTAATTAGGCATTCCTTTCAATCGATGAGTTTCCAGATATGTCTGACAGTCTTTACTTATCTCATCCAATATTTCAATATCTTTTGCATACTCAGGCGTATGAATAATAACCTCTTTCTTAAACATATGTCTAGACTGACGTATGCCTAACAACTTTCTGAAGAAAGCTGCATAAACGTCTAAGTTAAACACAACAGAGTCTTTATTTGACTTATAGGTAAAAAATGCTCCAAGGGGGCTAAGACTATTGTACTCATCCAAGTACCTAAAACGATATTCATTTCCCCACTCTTTGCAACACGGGTTGCTCCAGAGTCGATAATATAATAGATGACAAAGATCAATACAGAAATAACAACCGGCATTCCAAGCCCTCCTTTTCGGATAATAGCTCCTAAAGGTGCTCCGATAAAGAAGAATATGATACATGCCAAAGATAAAGTTATCTTTTTATGCCAGTCTGAACGGTGAGAGCGAATGCTGTTGTCTGTATCTTTGGTAAGGAAACTCTTCATATCCCAATCTGTAGACAACGACTTCACCCGATTCTCTGTTGTTGTCAGCACCTTTAACTTTTCCTGTGAAGTCATCGAATTGTAAATACTGTCTGTATTGATAACAGCAATATTCTCGGTTTTTATTTTTACAGAATCTGCCGGAGTCAGAACAGCTCCCCGGTAGGTGGTAGACATAATATCGCTATACATCGAACGCCCTACACTGTCGGCATGCGTTGTAAGTGAGTCTATAGCAACAGATATTTCGTGCATATTCTTAATATCCGAACGACGGTCAAGAAAACTTCCGTCCACCATATTAAACTCCGAACTAAACTGAATCAATGTATGCTTTTCCTTGAAAGTTTCCCGTCGATAAGGTACGTTACGAGAAATAACAGACTGTGACTTCAGATTTTCAAACTGCTCACCATTATACAGATGCAGGAACAGATGTTGTTTGTCTGCTGTCAACTCCAGTTTTCCTTCTGCTGCCCAAATGATATGGGCATTTTCAAAACCATCTGAAAAATTATAAATCAAAATATCTTTCAGCAGACCAGTCTTACGATCTTTATGCTTTACATAAATATTATATCCATCGATATCACTATAGAAAACACCTTCCGGAATATCAACTTCCGGTGATTTTTGTTTCATGGAAACCAACAATGTCCATAATTGCTTTTGAGCACGTGGACCGATAATATTCTGGAAGAAAAAAGACATTCCCCCCAAAAACACACAAAACAATACAACCGGACGGATTATACGTAATAAGGGAATACCCGCAGCTTTCATTGAAAGCAATTCATAACGTTCTCCAAAGTTACCAAAAGTCATCAATGCAGCCAACAGGATGGCAAGAGGAAGAGACAAAGGTATAAGGTTAATCCTGAATAAAAGAAAAACTGTGCAAGTACATTAATCTCCAATCCCTTCCCCACCAACTCATCTACATATCTCCATAAAAACTGCATCATGAAGATAAATAAACAGATGAAAAAAGTTCCCGCAAAGAGCAACAAAAAGCTCTTTAATACAAATATATCAAGTTTTTTTATGCGTAGCATTCCTTATATTATCATTATCAGCGCACAAAAGTAGCATAAAAAACGGAGAGGTAATGATGTTTTTACATTATTTTTGGAATTATACCCCACATATCCTTCTTAAAATTTCTATTTGAGAATTCCACAGGTTTCTGGTATCTTCTTCTTCACCCGGAATTGCAAAATCGGTAACTTCCAAGAGATGATCTTTAGTAAGTTCATTATAATGAATTTTCAGCTCAAAATATGTTTTGGGATCATCATCTATCCAATGAAAACGAATGAAGGATTCTGTACGCTGATTAAGAATTTCAGCATTACGTGTTTCTGTTTTTCCCCATTTGAAGGTATAAGTCTTATTTATTTTTGAAACATTATCAGCAAACCATCTCTGCAAACCAGAAGGAGTACTGATAGCCCCCCATAAAATACTTCCTGAAGCTGGATTGAGTGGATACTCAATACGTATTTTCTTTTTCATAGATTCCATACTATTGTTTTATTAAGGTATTAAAGATTACGGAGGCAAAATAAACTATTTTTTCATATACTAGATAATGAAAGATATTTTTTTTGCCAAATGACTCGAAAAAATCTTTACAGACTAAAGAAATACACATAAAATCCCCAAAAAACGCTCAAGCATCTTGCACAATTCAAAAACTTAACTTACCTTTGCACCCGCAAACGAAAAACAAATGGCGGGATAGCTCAGCTGGTTAGAGCGCATGATTCATAATCATGAGGTCCCCGGTTCAATCCCGGTCCCGCTACTGTAAGGCATTTAAGAATATAATTTCTTAGATGTCTTTTTTGTTTTTATACACCACCCTGTATATTGAAATTCGGTAGAATGTTTTGTATTTCAAAAAATAAGGATCAACGTAAAAATCTGAGGGATTCTCATCTTACGCATAAATTTTCGACAGCCTAAACAAAAAGAATGCCTTATCTTTCACTCCCCTAAATTGTGAGCGAAAGTTCTTTATTTTAGCATTAAAGG
>ENA-OQHA01000524-OQHA01000524.1-human-gut-metagenome-genome-assembly--contig:-NODE-524-length-18962-cov-2.385400_pt1 | contig 18962 bp, 30 predicted proteins | sample MGYA00242558_ERZ504707 | MGnify/ENA primary metagenome ERZ504707 (study PRJEB26092, sample SAMD00036197) | human gut metagenome | host: Homo sapiens | study: EMG produced TPA metagenomics assembly of...
CTGACGGCCAGCTCTTCCTTGGCGGCCATGGTGGGCTCGTCGGTGCGGAAGGGGCTGTCCGGCAGGGTGGCCCCGCCGTGCACCTTGTTCAGTTTGCCCTGCTTGTCCAGCTCGTTCAGGTCGCGCCGGATGGTGGATTCGCTTGCGTTCAACGCCTCGCACAACTCCTGCACGGTGGCGGTGCGCTGCCGCGCCAGCAGATCCAAAATCAGGCTGAATCGTTCTTCTGCCAGCATCGGGAACATTCCCCCTTGTTCGATTTATATGATTGATTTTGATTGACGTTGCGGGTTATGACCGCCTTGCCCCCTTATTATAGCAAAATATCAGTCAAAATCAATCAGATTCCGCCAGGTTTGAGTGACAAAATATTGCTCTGTTTTTTGGGCAGGATGCATAAAGAGTGGGATACATTTGAAAAAACGCCCCCTTCGTGCTATAATTTTCCCATAAAACAGCTGGGAATCCATAGGATAAGCCCTGGCTGTCCGGCAACCGGAGGGAAGGCATATGAATAAACCGAAGATCATCTTTTTTGATGTGGATGGAACACTGGTGCCGCTGAAGGGTGCTGCCCGGCCCCGCACGCTGGAAGCCTTGCGGCGGCTGCACCAGAACGGCATCCGTCTCTGCATCGCCACCGGGCGGGCTCCTATGGAGGTGCCGAAGTTTGAGGGGGTGTCCTTTGATGCTTTCCTGACCTACAACGGCTCCTACTGCTTCACTCCAGAGCAGGATATTTTCAAGAACACCATCTACGGAGGAGGTTGCTACCCTCATCCGGAACGCAGCGGCGTTGGGACGGCCCGTTGCCCTGGCCAACACGACCCGGCTGGCGGCCAACGGCTCCGAACCGGATCTGGAAGAGTATTTTGCCATCGGCGGCGTGGAGTTGAAGATCGCTGAGGATTTTGAGGAGATGGCAAAGGGAGAAATTTTCCAGGTGCTCATGGGTGGCCGGGAAGAGGAGTACCCAGCTATTTTGAAGGACGTACCCCATGCAAAGATCGCGGCGTGGTGGAATCGGGCTGTGGACATCATTCCGGCCAGCGGCGGCAAGGGGATTGCCGTGGAAAAGGTGTTGGAGTTCTATGGCATCTCCAAAGCCGATAGCATGGCGTTCGGAGATGGCAACAATGATTTGGAGATGTTTGGGGCTGTGGGCACCGGTGTGGCTATGGGCAATGCCTCTGAGAAGCTGAAGCTGCTGCTGCCGCACACTGCCGTACCGTGATGGAGGATGGCATCTATTGGTACTGTCTGGAACAGGGCCTCATAACGACTTAAAAATATAGAGATGCGCAAAAAAAAGCAGGTGCACCGTTCAGGTGCACCTGTTTTTTATGGAGAAGGGAAGTGTTCCTTACTTATTCTGGATGTACTCGTCCATGGCCTTGGCGGCTGCCTTACCGGCACCCATGGCCTTGATGACGGTGGCGGCACCGGTCACGGCATCGCCGCCGGCGTACACGCCTCACGGCTGGTCTTGCCATCGTCGCCCTCGGTGACGATGCAGCCGTGCTTGTTGGTCTCCAGGCGGGAGTGGTGGAGCGGATCAGGGGGTTGGGGCTGGTGCCCAGGCTCATGATCACGGTATCCACGTCCAGCTCAAACTCGCTGCCCTTCTTTTCAATGGGACGGCGGCGGCCGGAAGCATCGGGCTCACCCAGCTCCATCTCAATGCAGGTGATGGACTTGACGAAGCCTCGTCGTTGGCGTGGATCTCCACGGGGTTGCACAGGGTCTTGAAGATGATGCCCTCTTCCTCGGCGTGCTCGACCTCCTCCTTACGGGCAGGCAGCTCAGCCATGCCGCGGCGGTAGACGATGTAGACCGTCTCAGCACCCAGACGCAGGGCGCTGCGGGCAGCGTCCATTGCCACGTTGCCGCCGCCGACGACGGCGACCTTCCTGCCGGTGCGGATGGGGGTCTTGCTGGTGGGCAGATAAGCTTCATCAGGTTGGAGCGGGTGAGAAACTCGTTGGCGGAGTAGACGCCCTTCAGGCTCTCGCCGGGGATGCCCATGAAGCGGGGCAGGCCGGCACCGGACCCCACGAAGACGGCCTCATAACCGTACTCACCCATCAGCTCGTCGATGGTGAGCACCTTGCCGATGACCATGTTGCACTCGAAATCGACGCCCATCTTCTTGAGGCCGTCGATCTCCTGCTGGACGATGGCCTTGGGCAGACGGAACTCGGGGATGCCATACATCAGCACGCCGCCTGCGACGTGCAGGGCCTCGTAGACTGTGACCTTATAGCCCAGCTTGGCGAGGTCGCCTGCGGCGGTCAGACCGGCAGGACCTGCACCGATGATGGCGACCTTGTGGCCGTTGGACTCAGGCACGACGGGGCAGTGTGGACATTCTCACGGTGCCAGTCGGCCACGAAGCGCTCCAGACGGCCAATGCCGACGGCTCGTTCTTGATGCCGCGGGTACACTTGCCCTCGCACTGGCTCTCCTGCGGACAGACGCGGCCGCAGACGGCGGGCAGGGAAGAGGAACGATTGATGACCTGATAGGCGGCTTCGAAGTCACCCTCGCCACATGGCCGATGAACTCGGGGATGTCGATGCCGACGGGGCAGCCGGTCTGGCAGGGCTTGTTCTTGCAGTGGACGCAGCGCTTGGCCTCGTTTACGGCCATCTCGGCGGTGTAGCCCAGAGCCACTTCCTCAAAATTCTTGTTGCGGACGTTGGGGTCCTGGGTGGGCATGGGACACTTTTTGGGGTCCATATTGAAAGCCATTTTACATTCCCTCCTGAGTCTTGAACAGATTGCAGGCCTTTTCCCGGGCCTTGGCCTCAAAGGGGCGGTACATGGTGCCGCGGGCCATTGCCTCGTCGAAATCCACGAGGTCGCCGTCGAAGTCGGGCCGTCCACGCAGGCGAACTTGGTCTCGCCGCCAACGGTCAGGCGGCAGCCGCCGCACATGCCGGTGCCGTCGATCATGATGGGGTTCATGGAAACGATGCTCTTCAGGCCATGCTTCTGGCAGGTCTTGACCACGAACTTCATCATGATCAGCGGGCCAATGGTGATGACCAGATCGTACTGGTTGCCGGCGGCCACCAGCTCGTCCAGTGCAGCGGTAACAACACCCTTGGTGCCATAGCTGCCGTCGTCGGTCATAATGCGCAGCTCGTCGCTGCAGGCTTTGAACTCGTCCTCAAGGATCAGCAGGTCCTTATTGCGGAAGCCCACCACGCTGTGCACCACACAGCCCTGCTCGTGCAGCTCACGGGCAATGGGCAGAGCAATGGCGCAGCTACGCCGCCGCCCACGACACATACCTTCTTCAGGCCTTCCACCTCGGTGGCGCGGCCCAGCGGGCCTACAAAGTCGTGGACACTCTGGCCCACCTGCAGGCTGTTCAGCTCCATCGTGGTACCGCCCACGATCTGGAAAATGATATCCACAGTGCCCTTTTCGCGGTCGTAACCGGCCACGGGTCAGGGGGATGCGCTCGCTGTCCTCAAACGGGCGCACAATGATAAACTGGCCCGGCTTTGCCTTTTTGGCGATCAGCGGGGCTTCAATGACCATCTTCGTCACGGTGGGATTCAGCGCGACTTTTTCAGTGATCTTATACATTGTGTTTGCTCCTTTATGCTGGCTTTTCCTATTTCTGCGCACGAAAACGCGCCTGTATGCCCTCAGCGGCATAACAGACGCAGCTCTTACAGGCGACAAAATGACACTTTCCATTATAATAGTTTACAAAAGGGAAAGCAAATCAATTTTCTTCGTGTATGTCGTGGCAAACTTGAATGATGACACAGGTGAAGCCTGCAAAAGTGAAGCTTTTTGAATACAGACAGGTGGGTTTCCAACTTTTTTGCAGAAAATGCAAATTTGTGGTTGACAATTGCCGGGCGGTACGGTATAATAATCAGCGTCGCCGGTAAACAGTCCGGCACAAACACGTGGAATGTGCGGCCGTAGCTCATCTGGTAGAGCGCCACCTTGCCAAGGTGGAGGTAGCGAGTTCGAGCCTCGTCGGCCGCTCCATTTTGTGGAAGTTTAGCTCAGCTGGGAGAGCATCTGCCTTACAAGCAGAGGGTCAGCGGTTCGAGCCCGTTAACTTCCACCATTTGGCCCGGTAGCTCAGTTGGTTAGAGCACCAGCCTGTCACGCTGGGGGTCGTCGGTTCGAGCCCGATCCGGGTCGCTCGTCGAAAGTCCTGCAGTTCATCGGGCGGTCTTGCAAGCAAGACTGCCGTGATGAACGCCAGACTTCTCCTCTTCCACAAAATCTTGCTTCGCAAGCTTTCGCGGGGCCCCGAAATTCGCGAGAATCGCTCGGGAGGTGCAGGGATAATTGCACCGCTTATGCCTCTGTAGCTCAGTCGGTAGAGCAGGGGACTGAAAATCCCCGTGTCATTGGTTCGATTCCGATCGGAGGCACCAGCTAAGGAAATCCAGCAGGGTTTCCAATATGCGGCCGTAGCTCATCTGGTAGAGCGCCACCTTGCCAAGGTGGAGGTAGCGAGTTCGAGCCTCGTCGGCCGCTCCAATACGAAGCCATCGTTGATGCAGAAATGCAAAAACGATGGCTTTTTTGTTGTTTCCCGTTACGGCTCCTTCCTGTGAAAAAAGAAAAGCCGGAAAATCCGCAGATTTTTCGGCTTTTGCAAATATGAAAATAATGATTCCGCTGATATTGTCGGAGCGCGATCCGTGCGCGGAGACAATTTTAAATCGTTTCTTACAGGATCACATTTTTAATGAGCAGCGAAATGCTGCCGTCGTCGCTGTGCAGAAATTCCACCTCGTTGTCCGAGTTGAGCAGTTCGGTGGGAATCTTCACCTCAATGCCGTTGGCGGTGTGGATGCTGCGGCTCTCCATGCGGCGGATGCGCGCAGGGGTCACGGTCACGGGCTGCTCAGGCGCTTCCAGCACATCACTCTTTTCCACATAATCATCAAAGGGCACGGCGGCAAGGGATATTCCTCTTCCAACTGCTGACGCACCTGCTGGATGGATACCTGATTGTCGTTGTCTGCGGCTGATTGGCGATCAGCATCGCGACTGAGCCTCTACGTGGGCTGATCTGCGTAGTTTTCCTGCACGGCCTGCACGGCGGCTTCCTGAATGGCCTGCAGCTTTTTCTTTTCCGGCTGGGCGGTGGTGTACTGGAACACTACCGTGGAAAGGTAAAAATCCTTGTGGCCGTCGATGTCGAACTTTTTTTCCAGCAGCTTCATGGAGTAGTCGGTCAGATTGACAAGGGCACCTTCCTCCACCTTGCCGCTCTGGCTGGGCAGGCAGGCCCGCTGCTGTATGATGGAGTTCACCGGGGCACCCTCCACATTCTCGGTGTAGTGGGTGTAGCCGTTTTTGTAGTTCAGCTTCAGGATGCCCAGCCACGGCTCACCATCGCGGGTAAAATCCACCACGCAAGGTCTGCCCCCGGAATGGTGGTGTGCGCGTGCATGTAGTCGAACAGAACGCCCGCGATGCGGCAGGAGAGGTCCACAAAATCGTGGTTGTGCTCCAGCTCGTTTTAAAGGCGGAATCCGGCAGCGGGCGGCACTGGCGGATATCGTCGCTGGCAAGCAGCTTTTCGATGTGGTACTGGAAATAGGCGGTCTTTTCGGCGGTCATTTCCATGCCGCTGCCGCTGAGTACAGGCGCATCCATGGTGGTGTCCAGCACGTGCAGAATGGCCTGATGAATGATGATCTCCATGGGAGTTACCTCGTTTTTATAAGAATCTCTTTGGCATACAGTATAGCACAGCCCGGCCCAAAAGGCGAGAGCACATCTTGTAAACCGCCTGCAGGAATGCTACAATAAGGGCAGAAAACCACGCAGGAAAGGGGACAAAAACCATGGAATTCCGTGATAAGCCAATGGAAAACCTCATCCGCCTTCAGGAAAAGGACATCTGCAAAAATGCCCGCGCGCTGCTGCTGGACGGTGAGAGCATCGTGGGTGCCTACAAGACGGTGCGCGATCAGGTGATCTTTACCACCCACCGCATCATCATGGTGGATATGCAGGGCGTTACCGGAACCCGGCAGCAGATCTTTGTGCTGCCGTACCGCAAGGTGCTGCACTTCGGGATCCAGACGGCAGGCTTTGGCGACCCGGTGCAGGCATCGCAGCTGACCGTCTGCTTTGCGGACGCACACGAGGCAAAGTTCGGCTTTATCGGCCAGCAGGAACTGTTTGCGGTCGCCAACGCCATCAGCCGGTGCATCCTGTAAATAACTCCTTTAAAACAGCAGGCTCCCCGCCCGAGACCGGACAGGGAGCCTTTTGCTGTATATGAAATAGGAGAATGGCAGAATTAGCAGCGGCTTGTTTTGCGCACCAGCTGTTCGTGCATGAATACCATGAGCACCAGCAGTGCCAGCAGGTAAAAAGGGAACAGTGCCGGAGTGATGTTGTTTGCCAGCAGGCCGAACAGCGGCGGCATGGCCAGATTGCCCAAATAGGCGCTTGCCATCTGGATGCCGATGACCGCCTGCGATCTGTCCGCGCCGAAGTGTTCCGGCGTGGAGTGAATGATGCTGGGATAGATGGGCGCACAGCCCAGCCCCACCAGAACAAGACCGCTCAGGGCAAGGATCTGCGGCCCGGGCAGCAGCAGAGCCAGCACCCCTGCGGCCAGAATGCACTGACCCATGCGGATCATCTGCGTATCGTTGAATTTCAGGGTCAAAAGCCGCAGGCGGCGCGCCCGGCAGTGATGCCGATGTAGAACAGGCTGGCAAAGCTGGCGGCAGTGCCGGCGGCAACGCCTTTCGTCAGTGTGAGGTAGCTGCTGGCCCATAGACCGGCCGTGGTCTCCAATGCACAGTAGCAGAAGAAGCACAGCATCACCTCTCTGGCACCCGGCAGACGGAATACCTGTCCAAGGCTCAACGCCTGCGTCGAAGCAGTTTCGGTGTCGGTGCCTGCAGTACGGCTCTGCCATAGCGGCAAACTGAAAAAGAGCACTGCGCTCAGCAGGATCTGAAACAGGGCAATGTACCGGTAGCCGGATGTCCACGGCCCGCCGCCTGCCAGCACCCGGCCCATGACCATGGGGCTGATCATGGTGCCGATGCCCCACATGCAGTGCAGCCAGCTCATGTGGCGGCTTTTATAATGTAAGGCAACATAGTTGTTCAGGGCCGCGTCCACGCTGCCTGCACCCAGCCCATAGGGCACGGCCCACAGGCAGAGCATCCAGAACTGTGTGGAGACCGAAAAGCCGAACAGCGCGGCAGCTGTCATGGCCACACTGAGGGCGGTCACTTTTCCGGTACCCAGCGCACGGGTGAGCCGGTCGCTGTTCAGGCTGGAAACAATGGTGCCAAAGGAGATGATCATGGAGATCAGCCCCGCATAGGACACCGGCACACCGAGCGCCGGATACATGGAGGCCACGCCGACCCCAGCAGGGAATCCGGCAGGCCCAGACTGATGAACGAGATGTAAATGATCGGAAGCAGAAGCTGTACCATAAATCTTGAGTTCCTCCGGGAAGCGTGTTATACTTGCAATGCATCTTGTACTTTGCTAATGTAATAATATCACACATCAGCTGAATGTTAGGATAAAAACGCCCGATTGATACAACAAAACCGGCGCGGATGCGGATGCGCACCTTGACGGAAAGGAGATGGCTGATCGTGGCATTTCAGACCAGCTGTGCAGCAGCGGGCGGGCTCAACTGCCTGCCGGATGTTGTGGCGGATGACGAGGGCAGGGAACTGGTGCAGCACGGCAGCGCACTGTTTCCTATTGCCTGCTATGAAGAGGACCTCAAAAGCTACTCGGTAGCATGGCATTGGCATGAAGAGTTTGAATACATCCTTGCCGTAAAAGGCCCGCTGGCGGTGGACGTGAGCAAAGCCCGGCTGGTTTTGCAGACCGGGCAGGGCGTGTTTGTCAATTCCGGAGTGTTCCATGCGGTGGAGCAGGCTGAGACCGGGGATGCCCTGCTGCATTCCGGGGTATTCCATCCACGCTGATCGGCGGCATGGATACCATCTTCTGGCAAAAGCTCGTACACCCGCTGCTTCAGCCGGGAGCACCGGCGTTCTTTCTGCTGGACGAGGCAGACGACGCAGAAGGCCGTGCTCTGCCATTTGCGGGAAGTCTGGGACGCAGTGGCCCAAGAGGTCTTTGACTATGAGAATCAGGCGCGGTACCATCTTTCGGCGGCGGTGCATCTGCTGGGAATGCAGTGCGAGGGTGGAAAAACAAAGGTCTCTCAGCAGGAGCAGATCGCGGCCCAGCGCATGAAACAGATGCTGCGTTTTGTGGAAGAGCATTATGCTGAGGAACTGAACGTGGAGCGCATTTCCGACTGCGTGGCCCTGAGTGAGAGCGCCTGCCTGCGCAGCTTCCGGCAGCTGCTGGGGATCACACCCATCCAGTATGTCAAGCAGTACCGCATTGAAAAGGCCGCCGAGCTGCTGCTTTCCACCAGCATGAAGATCGGCGAGATCGGTGCCGACTGCGGCTTTTCGGATACCAGCTACTTTACAAAGACCTTCCGGGAGATCAAGCACTGCACGCCCAGAGAGTACCGTCAGAAGTTTGCAGGAAGAGAGCAGTCTCTTTCAAGGCGGGACGGCGGCAGAGCCAGTGCACCGGCTGAAACAGCGGTATAAAAAGGAGAATCGGAAACAATGCAGCGTAGTTTGACCAAAGGCCCCATCACCGGCAGCATTTTGCTGTTTGCTCTGCCGCTGATGCTGGCCTATCTGCTTTCGGCCACGCCGATGGGCGTTACCGGCATCTGGCTCAGCGTGCCCGTCGGCTGGGCGCTGGCAGATGCCATTGGCATTGGATACTATTTAAAAAAGAAGCGGTGACGGCAGGGGGGGAAAAGAAGATGGTCGACCATATCAGGATCCGCGGCGCGCGGGTGCACAACCTGAAAAACGTGAATGTGGATGTGCCGCTGGGCAAAATCGTGGGTGTGGCGGGCGTGTCCGGTTCGGGCAAGTCCAGCCTTGCGCTGGGCGTGCTTTACGCCGAAGGCTCCCGCCGGTATCTGGACGCACTTTCCACCTATACGCGCCGCCGCATGACGCAGGCGGCAAAGGCATCGGTGGACGAAGTGCTGTATGTTCCGGCTGCACTGGCACTGCATCAGCGGCCCGCTGTGCCGGGCATCCGCAGCACCTTTGGTACCGGCACGGAACTGCTGAACAGTCTGCGCCTGATGTTCCTCCCGTCTTTCCAGCTATCCCTGCCCGCAGTGCGGCCACTGGCTGGAACCCAGCCTTGCCGTGGCGGCAGAAAAGCCGCTGCTCTGCCCGCAGTGCGGTGCCAGCGTGCGCGCGCTTTCCGCTGAAGAATTTGCCTTCAACAGTCAGGGTGCCTGCCGCACCTGCAGCGGTACCGGCATGGTGATGACCGTGGACGAGAGCACCCTTGTGCCGGACGATTCTCTTACGATCGACGAAGGTGCCGTGGCCCCGTGGAAGAGCTGATGTGGTCGCTGATGGTGGATATCTGCCGGGAGATGGGCGTGCGCACCGATGTGCCCTTCCGCGACCTGACCGACCGGGAAAAGGATATCGTTTTCCATGGCCCGGCAGAGAAAAAGCACATTTTTTATCATAACAAAATTCCAATCAGGCCGGGGAGCTGGATTTTACCTATTTCAATGCCACCTATACCGTGGAGAACGCCCTCTCCAAGGTCAAGGATGAAAAGGGCATGAAACGGGTGGAAAAGTTCCTGCGGCAAGGCATTTGCCCGGACTGCGGCGGCACCCGGCTGTGTAATGCGGCTCGTACCCCAAAGCTGCGGGGCATCACGCTGGACAAGGCTTGTCAGATGACTCTTGTGCAGCTTACCGATTGGGTGGCGGGTGTGCCGGACAGTCTGCCGGAAGAGATGCGGCCCATGGCCCGCAATATCTGCGAATCCTTCCAGACGGCAGCGGCACGGCTGCTCTCGCTGGGCCTTGGCTACCTGACGCTGGACCGCTCCGCGTCCACTCTTTCCACCGGTGAGCGCCAGCGGATGCAGCTGGCCCGTGCGGTGCGCAACCGTACCACCGGTGTGCTCTATGTGCTGGACGAGCCGTCCATCGGCCTGCATCCTTCTAACATTGAAGGCCTGACCGATGTGATGCACGACCTTGTGGCCGACGGCAACTCGGTGGTGCTGGTGGATCACGATACCCAAATTTTAAAGGAAGCTGACTGGCTGATCGAGATGGGGCCGGAAGCCGGTGCAAAGGGTGGACATGTGATCGCGCAGGGCAGCATTCCGAAAATTGAACAGAACGCGGCTTCTCAGATCGGCCCGTTTCTTGCAGGCAGGGCGGGGGTGAATGCCCAGCCTCATGTGCCGGAAAATGAACTGTTTGCACAGGGCCGCATCCATCTGGCAACCTCGGCCATCCATACTGTGAAGCCGCTGGAACTGGAACTGCCTAAGGGGCGGCTGACCGTGGTTACGGGTGTGTCCGGCAGCGGCAAGACCACCCTGATTTTGGAAAGCCTGGTCCCGGCCTTGCAGGCAAAGGTGAACGGCACAGCCCTGCCAGCGCATGTGAAAAGCGTGGAGGCCGAGGAAATCGCGCAGGTGAAGCTGATCGATGCAACGCCCATCGGCATCAATGTGCGCTCCACCGTGGCCACCTATGCCAATGTGCACGATGAGCTGCGCAAGCTGTTTGCCAAAACGCAGGATGCCAAAGACCACGGCTATAAGGCGGGCGATTTCTCCTACAACACCGGTAAGCTGCGGTGCCCCACCTGTGACGGCACCGGCGTCATCAGTTGGATGTGCAGTTTTTGCCGGATGTAGAAGTGCCCTGCCGGACTGCGGCGGTTCGCGTTACAGTCGGGAAGCGGCGGCAGTGAAGCTGCCCACGGCGAACGGCGAACCAGCCTCCATGGCCGACCTGATGGACATGGATGTGTCCACTGCATTGGAAGCCTGTGCGGACTGCAAGCTTGTGCGCCAGCGCCTGCAGGTACTGAAAGAATTGGGCCTTGGCTACCTGACCCTTGGCGAGGAGACACCCACCTTTCCGGCGGCGAAGCCCAGCGGCTGAAGCTTGCCAGCGAGATGGGCAAGGGGCAGGCAGACAGTGTGTTCGTGTTCGATGAACCCACCATCGGCCTGCATCCGCTGGATGTACAGACCCTGCTGGGCGTGTTCCAGAAGCTGATCGGGAACGGTGCCACCGTGGTGGTCATTGAGCATGATCTGGATGTGATCCGCAATGCGGATTACCTTGTGGATATGGGGCCGGGCGGCGGCGATGCCGGCGGACGCATCGTGGCGGCAGGTACGCCGGAACAGGTAAGACAGAACCCGGAGAGCATCACCGGGCGGTATATCTGATAGAAAAGGCAACGCCCGCCGGGGAGACCCGGCGGACGTTCTCTGTACGGCGATAAAACTTACCGCTTGATATCGTAGTTCATGTTCATCAGGTTGCGGATAGTGCTCACATCATCGGTGATGTTGGCATCACCGTGGATGGTGTGCTTGATGGCACTGCTTGCCACCGCAAAGTTGATCATATCCATGGCTCTGTAGTTGTGCAGCATGGCGTAGATCAGGCCGCTGGCAAAGGCATCGCCGCCGCCACGCGGTCAAGGATATTAAAGGTGAACAGCTTGCTCTCGAAGGTGTGGCCATCGTACCACATGAAGGCCTTCAGGCTGTTCTCGCTGCCGCTGTGCGCATAACGCACATGGCGGGCAATGCACTTGAGGTTGGGATACCGCTCGATGAAGTGCTGGAAAATCTCGTCCTGCTGCTCATAGCTGGGCTGCAGAGGAACGCCGTCCTTCCAGTCGCCCTTGGAGTGGTCGCTCTCATCCTTCCACAGGTGGTACGGCTCAATGCCAAGCAGCACATCCACATAGGGCAGGCACTCGGTGCAGAAATCGCGGCTTCTTCCCAGCTCCACAGGGTGGAGCGGAAATTGCCGTCGAAGCTGACGGTCAGGCCCTTGTTTTTGGCGACCTTGAGCATATCCAGAATGAGGCGCGGCAGTTGGGTGCCAGTGCCGGGGTGATGCCGCTCAGGTGCAGCCAGTCGTAGCCGTCCAGCAAAGCATCCAGATCCACCTGCGAGAAATCGTACTCAGTAATGGCACTGTGCTTGCGGTCATAGATGACCTTGGACGGGCGGATGCCGTAGCCGGTCTCCAGATAATAAGTACCCAGACGGTTGGAAGGAGTCTCGTTCGGCTCGGTCAGGATCATAGGGGTGCAGTGCACGTCGTTGGAACGCAGCCAGCGCACGGCGCTCTTGCCCAGACTGTTGTTGGGCACCACGCTGAAGAAGGTACTGTCCACACCAAGGTTAGCCAGTGCCAGTGCAATGTTGGCCTCGCTGCCGCCGTAGCTGGCCTCAAAGCCGGATGCCATACGGATCTTCTCGTAGTTCGGCGGGGTCAGGCGCAGCATGATCTCACCGCAGGTGATGAATTTCTGGCCGGTGGTATCGTTGCCAAGGATCGGGTTGAAATGTTCCATAACGCTCCTCCTGATATTTACAGCTCATCAGAGTTCTGTTAACACATCGTTGTATCCATTATAATCCGGCCCGGATGGGATTGCAAGCACTTCCGTGAGGATGCAAGAGAAAAAAATCGGCCTTTTTTGGGAGATTTGACGAATTCATACCCCTGTCAAATCGAAAGAAGGCGTATACTCTTCCTTTGCGCTGCTCTTCTGCTGCATGTAGCCCTGCGCCAGTCCCTTGTCCATGGCATAGTTGACCACCCGGCGGTATTCATAGGTGGTAATGCGCCGTCCGATGCCGTGCTCTGTGGCTTTATAAAACGGTGTGTACTGGCTCATGACGCTGGGGATGAAGCACTCGGGGTCTGCATCGTTCCACGCGGCCATCTGGTCAAGCACCGCAAAGCTGTCGTCAACATGGCCGGGCAGGGCAAGGTGCCGCAGAATGACCCCTTTTGCAGGATGCCCTCTGCATTGAACACCGGGTGCCCGGCCTGTGCATCATGGCTTCAATGGCGGGCTTTGCCTGCGCAAAATAGTCCGGTGCAGAGGAAAGCTCTGCCGAGAGGGCGGAGGAGACGTATTTCAGGTCGGCCAGCCAGATGTCGATGTATCCGCGCCATGCTTCCACGCTTTCCACCGTTTCGTAGCCGCCGGTGTTGCATACGATGGGCAGATGCAGGCCCTTAGCCCGGGCAATATCCAGCGCGGCAATGATCCAGGGCCGCCACTGGCCGGGCGTGACCAGATTGATGTTGTTGGCACCCTGCTCCTGCAGATTCAGGAAAATCTCTGCCAGATGTTCCACGCTGATCTCCTTGCCAAGGCCCTCGGCGCTGATGGGATAGTTCTGGCAGAAGCAGCATTTGAGGGTGCAGCCGGAAAAGAACACCGTGCCGCTGCCCTTTGTGCCGCTGATGCATGGCTCCTCCAGTAGTGCAGGGCAGCGCGGGCTGCTTTTAAGGTGCCGCCCGCGCCGCAGAAACCGGTGCGTCCGGCAGCACGGTCGGCCCCGCACCGGCGCGGGCAGAGGGTGCAGGAAGAGGGAACGGAGACGAAATCGCTTTTCGGCATAATATCCAAAGTCCTTTGCTGAAGTTTGTCAGCCCCAGTATACCACTTTTCGCCCCGGACGTGCTATACTATAAGATAAGGAAAAAATAATACATATGGAAAGCAACATCTTTGCAAGGTCCTTGTGGCGGACTGCGGCAGAGAGAACGTTGTGATGGAGGAGACCATGCGCACCGAAACCGATGAGATCCGCGATAATCTCAAGTACCTGACCCTGCTCTCGCGGGATTATCCTTCGCAGGCGGCGGCAGCCAGCGAGATCATCAGCACGCAGGCACTGCTCAAGCTGCCCAAGGGTACCGAGCACTTCATGAGCGACCTGCACGGCGAGAATGAAGCTTTTGTGCATATTCTGAATTCCGCTTCCGGTGTCATTCGCGAAAAAGTAGATCAGGTGCTGGGCGATACCGTGCCGAAGCATACCCGCGCCGAGCTGGCAACGCTGATCTATTACCCCAACGAAAAGCTGCCCCAGCTCAAGGCACGCTGTACCAGCGAGGAAGCGCTGGATCAGTGGTACACCGAAACGCTGCTGAGGCTTATTGATATCTGCCGTCTGGTGTCCTCTAAGCATACCCGCGACCATGTGCGCAGATGCCTGCCTGCCAGCTGCGGCTACATTCTGGACGAGCTGCTCCACGCCCATTTGAGGATCACGACAAGGATCTGTACTACGGCCAGATCGTGGGCAGCATCATTGAAAATGGCCGCGCCGACCGCTTTATCGTGCGGCTGTGCGAGCTGATCAAGCATCTGGCAGTGGACAAGCTGCACATCGTGGGCGACCTGTTCGACCGCGGCCCACGCCCGGATATCATCCTCGATCTGCTCATGCGCCACCACAATGTGGATATCCAGTGGGGCAACCACGATGTAGTATGGATGGGTGCCGCTGCGGGCAGCCCCATCTGCATCTGCACGGTGCTCAAGACCACGCTGGCTTATCATAACCACGGAATGCTGGAGGACTGCTACGGCATCAACCTGCGCCATCTGCAGCGCATGGCCGAGCAGTTCTACGGCAATGATGATCTTTCCATCTGGATGCCTCATACCGATGCGGCCCGCGGCCCCTACACCAGGGGAATGCTGCACCGCTGTGCCGTGATGCACAAGGCCATCAGCATTCTGATGTTCAAGCTGGAGTGCCATGTCATCGACCGCAACCCGGACTTCCAGATGCAGGAGCGAGATTATCTGCGCCGCATCGACTGGGAAAAGCACACGGTAAAGATCGGCGAAAAGGAGTATCCGCTGCGGGATACCTCGTTCCCCACGGTGGACCCCGCTGACCCGGCCGCACTGCACCCGGATGAACAGCTGGTGCTGCGCAAGCTGGTGCAGTCCTTCCGCCAGAGCGAAAAACTGCAGCAGCATGTGGAATTTCTCTATGCAAAGGGCAGCGTATACCACATTGAGAACGGCAACCTGCTCTACCATGGCGCTGTGCCCATGACCAGCCGCGGCACCTTTGCCATGGAGCGCTTTGAGGGCCGCTACTACTCCGGCCGCGCACTGATGGACTACTGTGATGCCCGCGCCGCCGGGGCTACTATGCACCGGAAGGCAGCGCTGCCCGCCAGAGTGGACAGGATTTTTTGTGGTATCTGTGGTGCGGCAAGCTTTCGCCGCTGTTTGGCCGCAGTGCCATGACCACCTTCGAGCGGCTCTATGTAGAGGACGCTTCCACCCACACCGAGGTGAAGGACCCCTATTATACATGGTATAACGATGAGGCCGTCTGCCGCCGCATTCTGGCCGAGTTTGGCCTGCCCGGTGCCAGCCACATCGTCAACGGCCACGTGCCGGTGCGGGAAAAGAACGGCGAAAGCCCCATCAAGGGCGGCGGACGGCTGGTGGTGATCGACGGCGGTTTCTGCCGTGCCTACCACGAAAAGACCGGCATTGCGGGCTACACGCTGGTGTATTCCAGCCGCACCATGTCCCTGCGCACCCATCAGCCTTTGAAAGTGCTGAGAAAGCGGTGAAGGATAATCTGGATATCATTTCCCAGAAAAACATTCTGGAGACCGAAAATCATCGCATTCTCGTGGAGGACACCGACGAGGGCGAGGTGCTGCGGGAGCGTGTGCACGACCTCAAGCAGCTGGTGGCTGCCTACCAGCTGGGCTGGATCACTGAGACTCGGTGCGAAGACCACATCTGGTAAAGAAAGCGCAACAGCAATGTATCTGGTTTTTGTAAAATACCTGAAAAAGAAATCAAAATTTTGGAATATCCTGCGCGAAAATGGGCAAAACAGAAAATAATAAAACAACACCAAACGGGGCTTTGCTTTTTTGTGAAAGTTGTGTATAATAAGATAGCTGTACGTGTACGGCCTTATGGCTCATGCACATCAGGCAGCTTTTATGGAAAATGCTTTCAGGAACCTTAACAGGCCTGCGGCTGCGGGCCTCCGACAAGGAGATCATAAAATTGGAGAAATTTGTTATTACGGGCGGCAAGCCCCTGCACGGCGAAGTTACCATTTCGGGTGCCAAAAATGCGGCGGTGGGCGTCCTGCCTGCAACCATTCTGGCAGCGGATGTCTGTGTGATCGAGAATCTGCCGGATATCAGTGATGTGGCGGTGAGCCTGAAGATCCTCAGCGTTCTGGGCGCACAGATCAAATGATCAACCGCAACACCTACGAGATCGACACCACCCATCTGACCGGCACCAACGTCCCGGACGACCTGTCCCGCCAGATGCGCGCCAGCTACTACTTCTGGGCGCACTGCTGTCCCGTTTTGGCAAGGCTCAGGTGGCCATGCCCGGCGGCTGCAACCTCGGCCCCCGCCCCATTGACCAGCACCTGAAGGTGTTCAGTGCTCTGGGCGCAGAGGACAGCGTGGACTACGGCATGATCACCGTGCGCGCCAAGGAGATGAACGGTGCACACATCTTCTTTGATAAGGTCAGCGTGGGCGCTACCATGAACGGTATGCTCTCCGCTGTAATGGCCAAGGGCCAGACCATTCTGGAAAACTGTGCCAAGGAACCCCATGTGGTGGATCTGGCAAACTTCCTAAATATGTGCGGTGCGAACATCCGCGGCGCAGGCACCGATGTGATCAAGGTGCGCGGCGTGGAAAAGATGCACGGCTGCACCTACAGCATTATCCCGGATCAGATCGAGGCTGGCAGCTACATGGTGGCTGCTGCTGCCACCGGCGGCGATGTTCTGGTGAAGAACGTCACCCCCAAGCATCTGGAACCCATTACCGAAAAGCTGCGCCGTGCAGGCGTGGAGGTGGAAGAATTTGACGATGCTGTGCGTGTGCGCCGCACCGGTGATATTCTGCCGCTGAAGATCAACACTATGCCGCATCCCGGCTTTCCCACCGACATGCAGCCCCTGATGGGCGTGCTGCTGAGCGTGGCCAAGGGCACCAGACCGTGACCGAGAGCGTGTGGGATAACCGCTTCCGCTATGTGGACGAGCTGCGCAAGATGGGTGCCAACGTGCAGGTGGACGGTCAGGTGGCTGTGTTTGAGGGCGTGGATAAGCTCACCCCTGCACGCTGCGCGCACTGGATCTGCGTGCAGGCGCTGCCATGGTGGTGGCTGCGCTGATGGCAGACGGCACCAGTGAGATCGAGGAAATCGGCCACATCGAGCGCGGCTACGAGAATATCGTGGAAAAGCTGCGCGGTCTGGGTGCAGACATCAGCAAGGTGGAGCGTATGCCCGCTGCACTGGATCAGGCACTGTAACTTATAAAAAGCAAACAGCCTGCTGCATATGCGGCGGGCTGTTTTTGAGTGTATCAGAGGTTTTTCATGGCAGAATTCATCTCGTTATATTCGGGTTCCTCCGGCAACAGCAGTGTGGTGCGCTGCGGGCAGCGGTATCTCATTGTGGATATGGGCAAGGGCGTGCGCACTACCTCGGCGGCGCTCAAGGCGCTGGGCCTTGCCGCCAGTGACTGCGACGGCATCCTTGTCACCCACGAGCACAGCGACCATGTGAAGGGGCTTTCCACCTTCCTCAAAAAGAACACGCTGCCGGTGTACGGTGCAGCGGCAACGCTGGATTTTCTGGACAGCAACGGCATCGTACCGGCCAGCTGTGAGCTGCACGAGCTGGAAGGCAGAGAAGAGGACGTGGGTGCGTTTGGTGTGCAGAGCTTTCCCACCAGCCACGATGTGCCCTGTGTGGGCTACCGCATCCACACCCCGGACGGCAAGACCATGACCATTGCAACCGACCTTGGCGTGCTCACGCCGCCGGTGCACGAGGCGCTTTCCGGCTGCGACCTTGTGGCACTGGAGAGCAACTACGACCTGCACATGCTGCGCAGCGGGCCATACCCTTATTACTTACGGGCACGCATTGAAAGCACCCGGGGCCACCTTTCCAACGACGAGTGCTCGGCAAAGCTGCTGGAACTCGTTCAGGAAGGGTGCAAAAAGTTTGCGCTGTGCCATCTTTCGCAGGAGAACAACACGCCTGCGCTTGCCCTGCAGACCGTGTTCAACACGCTGGGCGCGGCGGGCGTTGTGCCGGAGAAGGACTGCATCGTGCAGGCACAGCGCCGCAACGAAATGAGTCCTGTATTAGAGTTTTAAAATAAAACAAATGGCAATGCATTTGCATTGCCATTTGTTTTATTCAGCTGCTTTCTGTGTGCGGATGTCATCGCCTGCAAAAAGGCAGGGGACAAAGGCAGAAAGGCGGCTGGAAATTTTTTCGGTATACAGCTTTTCCAGCAGAGCACCGTCAGTGATGTTGGTGGTGACGATGGTGGGCAGCTTTGCACCCAGCCGGTTGTTGAGCAGACTGTACAGGCTGCTGATGAGGAAGGCAGAGTTGAACTCCGAGCAAGATCATCCAGAATGAGCAGGTCGGCCCCGGCAGCGGTCTGCATCAGCGTTTCCTCCTCACCTGCCGGGTCTGCACCAAAGTGCAGCCCTTCCAGCTTGGAGAAAAAGTCCGGGCTGGAAACATAGATCACATCGTAGCCCTTTTCCAGCACGATGCCCGCAATGGCAAGGGCCGCATGGGTCTTGCCAAGGCCCGCATTGCCAAACAGCATCAGGCTCTCGCTGTGGTGGTCAAACTCTTCCGCGTAGCTGCGCAGGTCTGCCAGCATATCGGCCATGTAAGGGCGGATGGCACCGCCCACCTTTTCATCGGCACGGTTCGGGTAATAGCGCAGCTCCATGGTGTCAAAGCTTGCAATGGACAGGCTGGACAGCGCCTCGATCTCCTTGCGGCGCAGCTGCTGCATCACCTTGTGCACGCACTCACAGGTGCGGCCATTCACGCTGCCGGTGTCCTGACATTTGGGGCAGACAAAGCACGGCTCCAGTGCATCAGCGGGCCGTCCGCTTTGTGCCAGCAGGGCGGTCAGCTTCTGCTTTGCATCGGCAAGGGCGGCGGCAGCTTCGGTGCGGTCCTTGCCCGCAGCACCGGCCAGTGCGCAGCGGATGC
>ENA-OQHA01000525-OQHA01000525.1-human-gut-metagenome-genome-assembly--contig:-NODE-525-length-18952-cov-3.585923_pt1 | contig 18952 bp, 24 predicted proteins | sample MGYA00242558_ERZ504707 | MGnify/ENA primary metagenome ERZ504707 (study PRJEB26092, sample SAMD00036197) | human gut metagenome | host: Homo sapiens | study: EMG produced TPA metagenomics assembly of...
TCTCTGACAGAGTCTGTGCGGCTGCTAATATTTCTTGATAGGTCATGACTACAAGTATTTGTGGACGTAAAGATATGAAAAATAATGGAAAACACATCAATATACAACGCAAAAATCAACTATAGCCATCTTCTACTTCTAACCCCTTAAACATAAGTACTGTCACCATATTTAATACGACAAATGGAAGCCCCATAGCAAAATAGGCTGTAGGAACCCAGGTGATCGGATTCCTTTTCTGAGTTTGATGAGTTGATTGTGAGTTATTCATGGTATTAATTTCTTATGCGCCAAAGGTACATATTTAATTGTGAAACTCGGATACTTCCCTGCTAATTATTTCAGAATACCTAGATTTAGGTATTGACTGCTTTTCCTCCAGCCCGTATCTTTGCATTGTAATAATTACAAATTTAGAACAAGATATTAATTTAAAAAGTAGTTTATATGACATCAATTATTAATTCAAGAATTCCCGAGTTTAAAGTACAGGCGTTTCACAATGGCAAGTTTGTTACAGTGTCTAATGAAGATCTGAAAGGCAAGTGGGCTGTGTTCTTCTTTTATCCGGCCGATTTTACATTTGTCTGCCCGACCGAATTAGTGGATATGGCTGAAAAGTACGAGCAGTTCAAGGCAATGGGAGTAGAAGTATATTCTGTCAGCACAGACTCTCATTTTGTGCATAAAGCCTGGCATGATGCTTCCGAAAGTATTCGTAAGATCCAGTATCCGATGCTGGCAGATCCCACCGGGGCTTTGTCACGTGCCTTTGGAGTAATGATCGAAGAAGACGGAATGGCGTATCGGGGAACCTTTGTGGTTAATCCGGAAGTTGATCAAACTGGTAGAAATTCAGGATAACAGTATCGGCCGTAATGCAGATGAGCTTTTGCGCAAGGTGGAAGCTGCTCAGTTTGTAGCGGCTCATGATGGTGAGGTATGTCCGGCCAAATGGAAGAAAGGGGCTGAGACTTTGAAACCAAGTATTGATCTGGTCGGAAAAATCTGATTGGAAAGGAGGAAATATGCTGGACGTATCTTTGAAAGAACAGTTGCGAAGCCTGCTGGGACAGCTGGATGCGGATTATGTTTTCGATATTTCTGTCCGTCAGGATCATGAGTCGTATGCAGAGCTGATCGAACTTCTGGAAGAGACAGCCTCTTGCTCTTCCCGCCTTTCCTGTCGTGTAAGGGAAGGCAGCGGACTGGAGTTCCGTTTGCTGAAGAACGGTGCGGATACGGGTATCTGTTTCCGGGCAGTTCCGAATGGGCATGAATTCAGTTCTTTGCTGCTGGCTGTTCTGAATGCAGACGGAAAAGGAAAGAATCTTCCGGATGCGGCAATTGCCCGTCGTATTGAGGCTTTGCAGGGACCACTCGAAATAACAACTTACATGTCACTGACGTGTACCAATTGTCCGGATGTTGTGCAGGCTTTGAATGTCATGGCACTATTCAATCCGCAGATCACCCATGTGGCTGTAGACGGAGCTTTGTTTCAGGAAGAGACTCAGCGCTTGAAGATTCAGGCGGTTCCGGCAGTCTTTGTTGGTGGAGAACTGTTGCACGTCGGACGCAGTACGCTGGGAGAATTGCTGGACAAGCTGGAAGCCAAGGCTGGAATGCGTCCCCAGGAAGTAACTCCGAGTGAACATCATTTTGATATTCTGGTTGCCGGAGGCGGACCGGCCGGAACTGCTGCAGCTGTCTATTCGGCCCGTAAAGGATTGAAGGTGGCGATAGTGGCAGGAAGAATCGGCGGACAAGTCAATGAAACTGTTGGCATTGAAAATCTGATTTCTGTTCCTTATACTACAGGACAAGCCCTGGCCGGTGATTTGAGAAAGCATTTGGATGCTTATCAGATTGCTGTTTTCGACAACCGGCAGATTGAATCATTCATGTTGGAAGGTCAGGAAAAGGTCTTGCGGGTGAAGGGAGGCGAAATATTCCGTGCGCCGGCTTTGATTGTTGCAACCGGTGCATCCTGGCGTAAACTGGGCATACCCGGTGAAGCGAGTATACCGGTCGTGGTGTTGCTTTCTGTCCACATTGTGACGGACCTTTCTATAAAGGAAAACATGTGGCCGTCATTGGCGGAGGCAATTCCGGTGTAGAAGCCGCCATTGATCTGGCAGGAATCTGTTCGAAGGTTACTGTGCTGGAGTTTCTCGATACACTGAAGGCAGATACCGTTCTTCAGGAAAAACTCCGTTCTTTGAGTAATGTGGAGGTATTCACCAGCGTCAGAGTCTGGAAGTGATGGGTGACGGAGAAAAGGTGACAGCCTTGCGAGTGAAAGACCGGGAAAGCGGAGCTGAAGAAGAGCTTTCACTGGATGGGATTTTTGTACAGATTGGCCTGACTCCAAACAGTCATCTGTTTAAAGAAGTGCTGGAAACAAACCGTCCGGGAGAAATCGTGACCGACAAGAATGGCCGTACTTCTGTTCCGGGTATTTATGCGGCAGGAGATGTTTCCGATGTGGCTTACAAACAGATTATTATCTCCATGGGAGAAGGTGCCAAGGCTGCCTTGTCTGCATTCGAAGACCGTATGCGCGGTGTTCTTTAGCCTGAAACAATACTTTCCTTTTTGGCAGGAGCATGTGAATCGTCGTTCAGACAGATCCATGCTCCTGTTTGCTGATATCTCTTTTTGATTCTTAATGGTTGTTAAATTTTGAAATACCTCTTGTTATTTCAAAAACAATACTTACATTTGCGGTGTACTATTAAACTAATACACTAAATAACTATAAACAGTCACAACATGAACACGTCAATGATAAAGATCGAAGGGTTAACCTTCAAGTATGGAAAGAGAGCTTCCGTCTTCCAGGACTTCTCCCTGGAGATGGAAGCCGGAAAGGTAATCGGCCTTTTGGGCAAGAACGGTACAGGAAAATCTACCCTGTTGTATCTGCTGAGCGGACTGTTACGCCCTCAGGCCGGACACCTTTATTTCAGAGGGGCAGATGTACAGAAACGCTTACCCCAATCTCTGGCCGATATGTATCTGGTGCCGGAAGAATTCACACTGCCTAATCTCAGTCTGAATCAGTTTGTCAGGCTGAACGCTTCCTTTTATCCTCGCTTCAGCCGGGAGATTCTGCGGAACTGTCTGGAAGATTTCGGTCTGAATGAAGACATTCATCTGGGAGAGTTGTCCATGGGGCAGAAGAAAAAAGCCTATATGTGTTTTGCACTGGCAGCCAACACTTCGCTGCTGCTGATGGATGAGCCGACCAACGGACTGGATATTCCGTCCAAGAGCCAGTTCCGGAAAGTTCTGGCATCGGGAATGAGTGAAGAAAAGTCTGTCGTGATTTCTACCCATCAGGTAAGAGACATTGACCGCCTGCTGGACCATGTGATCGTGATCGACGGCAGTCAGGTATTGCTTGACGAGTCTGTGGTCCGTATTACCGACAAGCTGTTTTTGCCGAACAGGGAATGAGTGATCCGACGGACGATGCTCTTTATGTGCAGCCTTCAGTTCACGGAAACAGCGTCATCCTGCCGAATCATTATGGAGAAGAGAGCCCGTTGAACCTGGAACTGTTGTTTAACGCCCTGCTGACAGAGAGTGAGAAAATACAAAAGATATTTACTGAATAAAAACACGCAAGATAATGACTACGAATTTTAATTTCACACGCTTCACGAATCTGTTGAAGCTCGATATAGCTGAAAACTGGAAAAACTCCCTTTTTGGTTTGTTGGGTATTTATGCCGCTTTCCTCATCCCTATGCTGGGATGGTTGTGGAATCCTTCCGCATACAGCTTTCATCAGTTCTGCAACAATATGCTGGGAGTCGTTTTTCTGGTAACCAGTTTTTTCTTCATATTTTATGCTTCCCGCATCATGATCTGCATGAACAGCAAGGAGAAGCGTATCTCATACCTGCTGCTTCCGGCCACGATGTTTGAAAAATTTCTTTCCCGCTTCGTGATTGTTACAGTATTTCTTTCGATTCAGGTATTTGTTGCCCTGCTGGCACTGGAATTGTCACGCTATCTGTTGCAGCCGCTCTTCCGGCTTCCTGCCGAGTTCAGTCAATCGATGCTGGCAGAAATGGCCGAGATGATGTCTCGCACGGGACGCGCTCCTGTTAATATGGATGGCGAATATGCTTATAGCAAAGTCCTGATGCAGTTATTGGGATTCATTTTCCTCTTGTGGAATCATTCCCTGTTCATTCTTGGCGGAAGCCGCTGGTACAAGCATCCGTTCCTGAAGACTCTGGGAGTAATCATTGCATTCAATCTGATAGGCGGAGTTATATTTGCCAGACTGGTTGAAACGGGAATGATGGAACGCTTTTTCCAGTGGATGAGTGAAAACTTCGAAGAAACTCCGGCAACGACCAACGGACTGATGACAGCAGGCTGTCTGATTTTCGCTTCACTGACAATTTTCAACTGGTGGCTGTCTTACTGGCTTTTCACCCGTTCACAGGTTATACGACGTAAATGGTTGGGAGTATGAAGTTCAAGGAAAGCAAATCTATTTATTTACAGATAGCCGACCGGATCATGGATGAGATACTCCGGATGGTATATCCCGAAGAAGGGCGTGTCCCTTCTGTTCGGGAATATGCCGCAATGGTAGAGGTCAATGCCAATACGGTTGTCCGTTCCTATGATTATCTGCAGGGACAGGAAATCATTTACAACAAGCGTGGAATCGGTTATTTTGTGAGCCTGGGAGCCCGGGAGCGGATCATTCAGCTCCGTCGTCAGTCTTTCCTGCAGGACGAACTGCCCGACATGTTCCGGCAGATTCATCTGCTGGGTATTCCGCTGGAGGAGATTGCAGCCATGTATGAACCTATCTGAGCGAAAACGGAGAGAACTCTTGATGTAGGTCAATCCTTTCACCGCCGGAAAAGCAGTAACTTTGCAGCCGGAAATGAGGAAAGGATCGTGGAACAGGCTATTCAACAAACCAATATTCGCAAGGGACTGACCGGACTGGTGATTCCCATCTTTATCGAAACATTATTGATCATGATGCTGGGGGCGGTAGATACCGTCATGCTGAGCCAGTATTCAGACGAAAGCGTTGCTGCCGTAGGGGTAGTGAACCAGATTGTGATGTTCGCATTCCTGGTGTTCGAGGTCATTAATATCGGAACTTCGGTTCTGTGTTCCCAGTATCTGGGAGCCGGCCTGCGTCAGAAGATGGTTCAGGTAGTCGGCGTTTCCCTTTGCCTGAATCTGGCGGTCGGTCTGCTGGTCAGTGCCATTCTGCATTTCGGTGCGGAAACTTTGCTTGGCTGGATGGGATTGCGTCCCGAACTGTTGAAATACGGAGTCGGTTATATGCAGATTGTGGGAGCCTTTGCCTTTTTCCAGGCACTTTCACTGACTGTTTCCGCTTCCCTGCGGAGTGCCAACAAGGCTATTTATCCGATGCTGGTCACGGTGTTGGTCAATGTGATGAACATCATCGGCAATTACACCCTGATTTTCGGTAAGTTCGGTTTGCCTGCCCTCGGTGCGGAAGGAGCGGCGATTTCCACTTCCATTGCACGCGGAGTCAGTATGGTAGTGCTCTTTGTGATTCTTTTCCACAAGCACATCCCCAGTTTCCCGGTACGTTATTTCCGGCCTTTCCCGTGGAAGGAACTGAAGAATCTGCTGAAAGTGGGACTTCCTTCAGCGGGCGAGAACATGTCGTACAGCTTCTCGCAGGTGGTGATTACTTATCTGATCAATATGCTTGGCAACAATGCGCTTGCCACACGCACCTATACAGTGAATATCGTGATGTTCGTTTATTTGTTCGCCATAGCCATGGCACAGGGAGGCGCCATCACTATCGGCCATCTGGTAGGCCAGCGTAAAGTACGTGCTGCCTATCTGCTCGGCAAATATGTGATGCGCCTTTCCATTCTGGTTTCACTGATTCTTTCGTGTATATGGCTGCCTTAGGGCATACCATCTTCAGTCTGCTGACCGATAATCCGGAAATTATCCGCATGGGTGTTACCGTGATGATTGTCGATGTTGTGGTCGAGATCGGACGGGCCGTCAACATTTATGCGACCAATGCCCTGCGTTCAGCCGGGGATGTAACTATCCGTTCTATGTCGGTCTGGTAGTACAGTGGACCGTATCAGTCGGTTTCAGTTATCTGTTCGGCATTCACTGGGGATGGGGACTGGTCGGCATGTGGTGTGCTTCCTGCTTGATGAGAACATCCGTGCGTTCATCTTCGTCAAACGCTGGGGCAGCATGAAGTGGGCCAAGAAAGCTTTCTGCTGAGCCGTACTTATACACTGGCTTGAGTGCCCGGATAACGGCAGCACTGAATCCGGCCATCTCCAGTTCGTTTACTCCCTTGATCGTAATACCTCCCGGAGTCGTCACTTTTTCAATTTCCAGTGCCGGATGTGTCTGTTCGTTGGAAAGCAGCAGCTGGGCGGCTCCTTCCAGAGTCTGAGCCAGCATCTTCATGGCATCCTGAGGCTTGATACCCATTTCCACTCCAGCCTGCATGGCTGCCTGTACATATTTCAATACATAAGCAATGCCGCAGGAAGTCAGTGAGGTGGCCGCTGCAAATAATTTTTCTTCGATAAGCATCGAACGTCCCATTTCGTTGAACAGGTTCATGATTGAACTGACTTGTGCTTCCGATGCGTTGCGGGCGGCTACCAGAGTCATGCTGGCCCGTTCAGAAATAGCTGTATTGGGAATGATGCGGAAGATGGTCATTTCCGGGTCCACGAAGTGAGCCAGATCTTCGAACGTCAGTCCGGCAGCAACTGAAACCAGGATCTGCGGCTGTCGGAGGCGCAAAGGCTTCAGCACCTCTTCCACTTTCCAGGGTTTTACGGCAATGATGACAATATCTGCATCCGCTGCAGCTTCCTTGTTGCTCTGTGTAGTATGAATGCCGGGATATTCAGCTTTCAGTCTCTCTAGTTTTTCTGTTCCGGGATTGGATACAAAGATATCTTCTGTATTCACCTGATGTCCATGTGCCAGGCCACGGGCAATGGCACCACCCATGTTACCTGCTCCGATAATTGCAACTTTCATGTTTTCTTGTTGATTTAGAGTTTATACGCAAACATAAGTAAAATTTTCCGGTTTCTGAAGAGGAGCCGACGCCTGTTTTATGAATTTTGTGATGGCCGGGGCTGAAAAAAACGTTTCGGCGTATTCACTCAAACAATGAGACGTTTTGATGAATACGCCGAAACGTTTTTTAAAAAGCCCGAAGCCTTTTTTCAGGTGCTCCGGCAATATACCTTCGATGCCCTTGCAACGTGCGGTCGTTGGGGCTCAAACGTGTAGTCGTTGGAGCCCGATCGTGCGGTCGTTGAAGCCCGATCGTGCGGTCAATTTTTTTGTATTGTACGCATGATTTATACGAGGCGGTGCAGGCGTTCCAGGAAGTCTGAAGCTTCGTCCATGCTCAGGCAGAGCGGCGGAAGCAGACGGATGACATTGGTTCCGCTGACCCCTGTAAATACTTTCTGTTCGAAAAGCAGTTTGCTGCGGAGTTCCTTGATCGGTTCTTCAAATTCCAGACCGATCATCAGACCTTCTCCACGGACTTCCTTGATTCCCTTGAATCCTTTCAGTTCATTAAGCAGGAAACTTCCCACGCGGGCTGCATTTTCCACCAGATGTTCTTCCTTCATAACGTCGAGAACGGCGATGGCAGCGGCACAGGCCAGGTGGTTTCCGCCGAAGGTTGTTCCCAGTTGTCCGTAGACCGGAGCAAACTTCGGACTGATCAGGACACCTGCCATCGGGAATCCGTTACCGATACCTTTGGCTACAGTGATGAGATCAGGACGGATGCCGCAGTGCTGGTGGGCGAAGAATTTTCCGCTTCGGCCGTAACCGGACTGGATTTCGTCAAGAATCAGGACGGTTCCTGTTTCGTCGCATGCCTGGCGAAGTGCCTGCATGAATGCCGGAGTGGGAACCTGAATGCCGCCTACTCCCTGGATGCCTTCGATGATGACGGCACATACGTCACCTTTGGCCAGTTCGGCCTTCATGGCTTCCGTGTCGTTCAGCGGAAGGTAAGTGACATGTCCGTTGTTATTGATCGGTGCAATGATTTTCGGATTGTTGGTCACTTCCACTGCCAGTGAAGTACGTCCGTGGAAAGCTTGGCAAAGGAGATTACGCGCGTACGTCCGTTGTGGAAAGAAGCCAGCTTCAGTGCATTTTCGTTGGCTTCAGCTCCTGAGTTGATGAGGAACAGCTGGTAGTCGTCATAACCTGAAAGAGCTCCCAGACGGTCGGCTACTTCCTGCTGCAGCTTGTTGATGACAGAATTGGAATAAAATCCCAGGGTAGCTACCTGCTTGCTGATGGCTTCTACATAATGCGGATGAGCATGTCCGATGGAGATCACGGCATGACCGCCGTAGAGATCCAGATATTCCTGTCCCTTGTCGTCCCATACGTGACAGCCTTTTCCTTTGACAATGTTGATGTCGAAAAGGGGATATACGTCGAATAGTTTCATAATCGTTCTTGATTTAGAATGCGCTGGGCTTCAGCTTCAGTCCCACGGTTTCTTCGAGGTTGAACATCAGGTTCATGTTGTGAACCGCCTGACCGCTTGCTCCTTTCAGCAGGTTGTCGATGCAGGAAATGATGAGCAGCTTGTCACCGTGCTTTTCCAGATGAATCAGACACTTGTTGGTGTTGACTACCTGTTTCAGGTCGATGTTCTTTTCTACGATGTGAGTGAAGGAATCCTCTGCGTAATAGTCCTTATATATTTTTACGAGTTCATCCAGTTCCACTTTAGTCTTGACAACGAGAGTTGCAAAGATACCTCTTGCGAAGTCGCCGCGGTAGGGGATGAAATCAATTTCCGCGTCGAAGCTGTTCTGCAACTGGCGGAGTGACTGCTTGATTTCAGGTACGTGCTGATGTTCAAAAGCCTTGTAGACACTCATGTTGTTGTTACGCCAGCTGAAGTGACTGGTGGCTCCCGGTTTTACGCCTGCGCCGGTACTTCCCGTAATGGCATTCACCATCACGTCATCGTTCAGCATCAGGTGTTTGGCCAGCGGAAGCAGACCGAGCTGGATACAGGTTGCGAAACATCCCGGGTTGGCCACGTGTTTGCTGTGGCAGATCGTCCGGCGGTTCAGTTCGGGCAAGCCGTATACGAAGTCATGGCTGTCGTCCTTGATGCGGTAGTCCATCGAAAGGTCGATGATCTTCAGGTCCTCAGGAACGTTGTGACTTTCCATGAACTTGCGGGTATCGCCGTGTGCCGTACAGAAGAACAGCACGTCAATCGTGTCCAGCGGAAGTTCGTCGGTGAAGACGAGATCCGTTTCTCCATACAGGCCTTCGTGTACGTCAGTAATCTTGTTTCCGGCGTTGCTGGAGCTGTTGATGAACTTGATTTCTACATCGGGATGATTGATGAGCAGGCGAATCAGTTCGCCTGCCGTATATCCTGCGCCTCCTATAATACCTGCTTTGATCATACGTTCTCCTCGTCTTTGTGGTTTGCGTAATAAGCGCGGAGCGGAGTAGAGAGAACCTTGATGAAGCCTTTGGCATCTTCGGCTGTCCATCCTTTCTGCATTTCACCGTATTCACCGAACTTGTTCTTGACCAGATCGTCCTTGGATTCAACTCCTACTGTTGAGAAGCAGTACGGACGCAGTTCGAGGATTGCAGTTCCGTTGACGTTGCGCTGTGATTCCTGCAACATGGCTTCGATATCGCGCATGACGGGTTCCAGATACTGGCTTTCGTGGAGGAACATGCCGTACCAGTTGGCCACCTGGTCTTTCCAGTACTGCTGCCATTTGCTCAGGGTATATTTTTCGAGGAACTTGTGTGCTCCGATAATCAGCATGGGAGCAGCTGCTTCGAAACCGACACGGCCTTTGATACCGATGATGGTGTCGCCCACGTGCATGTCACGTCCGATACCGTATGCAGCTCCGATTTCCTCTACCTTCTGAATAGCCTTGATCTTGTCGTCGAACACTTCGCCATTGACAGCATACAGTTCACCTTTCTTGAATTCCAGTTTCAGCTGTGCGCTGCCTGTCTTGGTTACCTGTTTCAGATAGGCACTTTCAGGCAATCCCTGTGCAGAATCCAGGATTTCACCTCCACAGATGGAAGTACCCCAGATACCTACGTTATAAGAATATTTCAGTTTGGTGAAGTCGCTTCGAATCCGTGTTCCTTCAGGTAATTGATTTCATAGTCACGGCTCAGTGCCATGTCGCGGGTAAGTGTGATGATTTCCACTCCGGGAGCCATAACCAGGAAAGTCATGTCGAAACGCACCTGGTCATTTCCTGCACCGGTTGAACCGTGTGCAATGGCGTGAGCGCCGATTTCATTGGCGTAACGTGCGATGCGAGTGCCTGGAAGATACGTTCTGAGCTGACGGAAATAGGATAGGTTCCGTTGCGCAGTACGTTACCGAAAATCATGTATTTCAAGCTCTTGGCATAGTATTCCTGTGTTACGTCGAGGGTAACATACTTCACTGCACCCAGCTTGTATGCGTTTTCCTCGTTTTGTTTCAGCTGTTCGGGGCTGAAACCGCCTGTGTTGGCACAGGCTGCATATACTTCATAACCTTTTTCTTTAGCCAGATACATGACGGTGAACGATGTATCCAGTCCGCCGCTGAATGCGACGACTACTTTTTTCTTTTCTTCCATAAGGCTTTATTTTATTTCAGTTATTTTTCATGAAGGGGATTAAAAATTAGTAACCTTGTCGTCTGTGTGCAGAGCCGGATCATAAAGCATGGCGGTGCAGATACAGAATTTGCGTTTCTTGGCCATCAGGATTTCGTGGTTGATACAGCCTTCGCATCCTTTCCAGAACGATTCATCATCGGTCAGTTCGTTGAAAGTCACGGGGACATATCCCAGTTCCGTATTCATTTTCATCACGGCAGCTCCTGAAGTAAGACTGAAGATCTTAGCTTTCGGCCAGCGCAGGCGTGCCAGGGTGAACGAAGCATGTTTGATGCGCTTTGCCAGTCCCTGTCCCTGATACTTGGGATGGACAATCAGTCCCGAGGTGGCTACATACTCTTTGTTTCCCCATGATTCGATGTAAGTGAATCCGGCGAATTCGTCTCCGCACAGGGCGATGATAGCCTTTCCTTCTTTCATTTTTGTGGCCACATATTCGTGTGTACGTTCGGCAATACCGGTTCCGCGTTTCTTGGCGGCTTCTCTGATGGTGTCCAGAATCGTGTCAACATAAACCTCGTGTGAGGCGTCGGCTACCATGACCTCTATTTGTTTAGTAGTATCCATTTTTTTCTGTATCTATGTATTATTATATTAATGGTTGATATTTGGAATGACATGCTCCAGCGCATGTTTGACACTGGTGCGCGAACATCCTTCGCGGAGCACCAGCATGATGGTGTCGTCTCCGGCTATCGTCCCGATGATCTCGTGAAGTTGCTGCTGTCGATGTCGTAGGTAGGCTGCTTGCGTATCCGGGGCGCGTCTTGATGACGGCAATGTTGGCGGAGAATTCGATAGAGAGGAATCCATTGTGACGAAGCATCTCGGTTGCACTTTGCGGATCGGTCATGCGCTTGTACATCGTATTGTTGGGAAGCACGTATACATAGTTGCCGTTCATACTGGCGGCTTTGGCTACCTTCAGTTGCTTCAGGTCACGTGAAAGCGTAGCCTGTGTCAGTTGAAAACCTTCCCGGGCCAGTTCCTGCAGAAGCTCTTCCTGGCTTCCGATCTCTTTGCTTGAGATGATCATTTTGATGGAATCAAGTCTGCTATTCTTATTCTTCATTGTATAATTATTCTTGTTTGGCTGCAAAAGTACGCAATATTTTGGAATATAGATACAGAAATCGGGAAAATTTTATGCATATATGCAAGTTTTTTCATCCTGCTGCATATCTTTTCGTATCTTTGCACGCAACAGACAATCAGGAAACAAGAAATATAGAATAATGGATATAACTTTATTGACGGAAGACAAGGATCCGATGGGATCGGCTGTTTATGATTATTTCAAGCAGGGGAAGGCTGCACGTCTGCGTGTGTTTTCTTCTCAGTTCGAGGAAGATGAGATTCCGGTGAAAGACCTGTTTCGCTCTTATGAAGAGATGCCTTTGCTGGAGCAGAAGGCTTTGCAGCTGGCAGAAGGAAAAATTCTGGATGTGGGAGCGGGAAGCGGTTGCCATACGCTGGCTCTCCGGAAGATGGGCAAGGAGGCACTGGCGATTGACATTTCGCCCTGGTCGGTGAAGGTGATGGAAGCCCGTGGCTGACAGCCCGTCAGGTAAACCTGTTTGATGAGCGTTTTACGGAGCGTTTTGATACGATCCTGATGCTGATGAATGGTTCTGGAATTATCGGACGCCTGGAACGTATGGGAGATTTCTTCCGCCGTATCCGGCAGCTGCTCAATCCGGGCGGGCAGATTCTGATGGATTCAAGTGATCTGCGTTACCTGTTCGAGGATGAGGACGGCAGTTATCTGGTTAATCTGGCAGGCAACTATTACGGAGAAATAGACTTCCGTATGCAGTATAAACAGGTGAAAGGGGACAGTTTTGACTGGCTTTATGTAGATTTCGATACCTTGTCAGCCTATGCTGCCCAGTGCGGTTTCCGGGCAGAATGTATTCAGGAAGGCAGTCATTACGATTATCTGGCCCGTCTGACCGTAACCAATGAGGCTCTTTAACTCTTGTATGGTGAAATCAGGGTTTCAGGAATAATTGGAAAGTTTTTTGCCTGTTTTTCGCTCAATTGAAGAAACTTTGTTAATTTTGAAGCAACTAAATGATAAAACTATGGATGAACAGATCAAACAAATAGCAGAACGCGTGCGAGGGTTGCGCGATGCATTGGGCCTGGGTATAGATGAAATGGCAGAAAGCTGCGGACTGGCTTCTGCACAATATGCTGCCATTGAGTCGGGAGAATGTGACCTGTCAGTCAGTTCCCTGCAAAAGATAGCCCGCCATTTTGATGTCCCTCTGGATGTGCTGATGTTCGGTGAAGAACCGAAGATGAATGCCTACTTTCTGACTCGTCGGGGAGCAGGTGTATCCGTGGAACGTACCAAAGCCTATAAATATGAATCGCTGGCTTCCGGTTTCCGCAACCGGATTGCAGATCCGTTTATTGTGACCGTAGAACCGAAGCCGGAAGAAACTCCTGTCTATTTCAATACACATGCAGGGCAGGAATTTAATCTGGTGATTGAAGGACGTCTGCTGCTGAACATCAACGGAAAGGAACTGATCCTGAATCCGGGTGACAGCCTGTACTTCAATTCGGCACTTCCTCACGGAATGAAAGCACTCGATGGGAAGACAGTGCGCTTCCTGGCTGTAGTAATGCAATAATTTAGAAGTTGAGTATGTTAGAAAGATTTATTGAACAGACACATTTTACCTCTCAGGAGGATTTTATAAAGAATCTCCGGATTAAAGTTCCCGAGAACTTCAATTTCGGATATGATGTAGTGGATGCATGGGCTGCGGAAGAGCCGGAACGGAAAGCTTTATTATGGACGAACGACAAGGGAGAGCATATCCAGTTTACTTTTGCCGATCTGAAGAAATATACGGACATGACCGCTTCCTGGTTCCAGAGTCTGAGAATCGGACGGGGCGACAAGGTCATGCTGATCCTGAAGCGCCGCTATGAATTCTGGTTTTCCATCATTGCCCTTCATAAGTTGGGGGCCGTTGTAATTCCTGCTACTCACCTGCTGACCAAGAAGGATATCGTTTATCGCTGCAATGCGGCTACCATCAAGATGATTGTTGCTGCGGGTGAAGAAGTGATTACCCGTCACATCATTGATGCCATGCCGGAATCTCCCAGCGTTGAGAAACTGGTAAGCGTGGGCCCTGAACATCCGGAAGGATTTGAAGATTTCCATCAGGGAATTGAGCAGGCTGCTCCGTTTGTGCGTCCGCAGCAGGTCAATACGAATGACGATATCTCGCTGATGTACTTCACTTCGGGTACGACCGGTGAACCTAAGATGGTGGCTCATGACTTACATATCCGCTGGGACATATCGTGACCGGCAGTTTCTGGCATAATCTGCATCCCAACAGTCTGCACCTTACCATTGCAGATACCGGCTGGGGTAAGGCTGTATGGGGAAAACTGTACGGACAGATGATTGCCGGAGCCAATATATTTGTTTATGATCACGAGAAGTTTACACCGGCAGACATTCTTCAGAAGATACATGACTATCATATTACCTCACTTTGTGCTCCTCCTACCATTTATCGTTTCCTGATCCGTGAGGACCTGACAAAATATGATCTGTCATCGCTGGAATATTGTACGACGGCCGGTGAAGCCTTGAACTATTCAGTCTATGAGACTTTCAAGCGGATTACCGGTATCCGGCTGATGGAAGGATTCGGACAGACTGAAACAACCCTGACTCTGGCTACTTTCCCCTGGATGGAACCGAAACCGGGAAGTATGGGTGTTCCCAATCCGCAGTATGATATTGATCTGCTGACTCCGGACGGACGTTCTGCCGAGGATGGAGAACAGGGACAGATTGTGATTCATACAGACAAGGGAAAACCGCTTGGTCTGTTCAAGGAATATTACCGCGCTCCCGAACTGACCCGTGAGGCCTGGCACGACGGAATCTATTATACCGGTGATGTGGCCTGGCGTGATGAGGATGGTTACTACTGGTTTGTGGGACGTGCAGATGATGTGATCAAGAGTTCTGGTTACCGCATCGGTCCGTTTGAGGTGGAAAGTGCACTGATGACTCATCCGGCTGTAGTGGAATGTGCCATTACAGGTGTACCAGATGAAATTCGTGGTCAGGTAGTCAAGGCAACCATTGTGCTGGCTAAGGATTATCGGGCCAAGGCAGGACCCGAGCTGATCAAGGAGTTGCAGGATCACGTGAAGCGTGTAACTGCTCCTTATAAGTATCCTCGTGTGATTGAATTTGTGGATGAATTGCCGAAAACAATCAGTGGAAAGATCCGTCGGGTAGAGATCCGTCAAAAGGATAGAGGCTGAGATTTTTCGGATTCGGATATAAACTTGCTGCGGCCAGATACGGGCAAGTGAGAAGAACCGGTGGTGCAAAAAAACTTGCATCACCGGTTCTTTTATATGTCTATCCAGCTGAAACTGCCGGAAGCGGGCATAAAAAAAGCTGTCCCGAAAGACAGCCTTTCTATTGAGTTTAAGATTGTGCGGATGATTATTTTTCAGCAGCCCATTCTTTTGCACCCTGTTCTTTCAGCTTGGCAGTAGCTTCTTTAGCTGCTTTTTTCTGCTTCTGCTTCATCTTCAGGACTTGCGAAAGCGTGCTTGAATCCTTTAACGTCGTTCCAGTGACCGCGAGTAAAGTCGGGGAACTGAACAGCTGCACAGTTGTTGTCCATAGACAAAGCACCCAGTTCAGCCAGACAGCACCATTCAGCGAGGTCATAAACGTCCATATCCAAAGGCAGACCGTTCTGCAGACAGTAAACCAGACGGCTGTCCATGATGAAGTCCATACCACCGTGACCACCTACTTCTTTTGCCATTTCACCATATTTCTTCAAGATCGGGTGCTGGTATTTCTCAACCAGAGCTTTCATTTCAGCGTCAGGCATGAAACCGTGTGAGCTAAGGTTGTCTACTTTAGGCTGAACGCCTGAAGCCTTCATCTGAGCAGCATCAACTGCATATCCTTCTACCGGATACTTGTTGGCAAAACCTTTGGTACCAGTCAGCTGATACAGACGGTTGTAAGGCTGCGGGTTCATAACGTTGTGCTGGATTTCAATTACTTTACCGTTAGCAGTGCGGATCAGAGTTGTTGTATGATCACCATTCAGGAAGTTTTCGCATTTTTCACCACTTGCTTTTTCTACCAGTTCTTTACCGTGAACAGATTTGGTATCCATAGCAACCAATGTAGTCATGCGGTCACCACGGTGAATGTCCAGAGCCTGTGCAACAGGGCCAAGGCCGTGAGTAGCGTAAACGTCACCACGATGTTCCATGTTGTAGCGCAGACGCCATCCCAGTTTGTCTTCTTTACCGTTCTTCCAGTAGTAAGGCCAGAAGTCATCCAGGTTGTGGATGTAAGCACCTGAGCGCGGAGAACTTCACCGAATACTCCGTTCTGAGCCATGTTCAGTGTGTTCATTTCAAACCAGTCATAGCAGCAGTTTTCCAGAATCATACAGTGTTTACGAGTCTTTTCAGACAGGTCGATCAGTTCCCAGCACTGTTTCAGATCCATTGCTGACGGAACTTCGATAGCTGCATGCTTACCGTTTTCCAAAGCACATTTGGCAACAGGGAAGTGGTGATCCCAGTCAGTTGCGATATATACCAAGTCAATGTCTTCACGCTGGCAAAGTTCTTTGTAACCTTCAGCTCCTGAGTAGATAGCAGCTTTCGGCAGGCTGGCAGCCTTCAGATATTTCTGGCAATTTTCAGCACGTTCCTGTTCGTAGTCGCAAAGAGCAACGATCTGTACGCCCGGAATGTGAGTGAAGCGTTCTACGGCACCCGGACCACGCATTCCCAGACCTACAAAGCCTACACGTACGACTTTCAGTTTCGGTGCAGTCAGACCGATGGCAGATTCCTGTCCAGCCGGACGTTCCGGAGTGTCAACTACGATAGTTCCCTGTTCCCAGTGGTAGGGAGTTCCGTAAGCGGATACTAATTGTTCTTGCTTGGGTTGGGGGCTACATGCTAAAGCTAACAAAGTGCAAGCTCCCAGGATTAATTGATTGAGTTTTCTCATAGGTGTTGTTTTTTAATTTAGATTATTTTCTGCAAAGGTATAAATTTAAATTGATTCAATCAGTCTTATTAAAAAGATAATTCAAGAAATGTTGTAATATTGATTTATTCTTAATTTCTGAGGCCTTCAGAAGGAATGGTGAGTGTGGGAGGTTTCTTACCTTATATATAAAGATATATAGAGGGAACATGAATGAGAAAAGCCGGTTGAAACAGATGAAAGATATGGCCTTTGAGGGGAGAAAACAGGTGTTATGAGGAGAAAAAGCAGAAAAAAAGTGATTTTTTTTGAAAAAAAACGGGAAAACATTTGTCAGGTTAAAAACTTTGCGTACCTTTGCAACCGCAAACGAGAAACAACGGTTGCAAAAACAAGTTGGTGCCATAGCTCAGTTGGTAGAGCAAAGGACTGAAAATCCTTGTGTCCCCGGTTCGATTCCTGGTGGCACCACACAAACAATCGGAATGTAGCGCAGTTGGTAGCGCACTACGTTCGGGACGTAGGGGTCGGGCGTTCGAGTCGCCTCATTCCGACAGAAGGCGACAAGCAGTGAAAATTGCTTGTCGCTTTTGTTTTATCTTCTTTGTAACTTGCTGATATTCTACGGAATATCTTAAATACTTCATTCTCGTTATCTGTTCGATAATCGTCAATTTCTTTATCAAACAAGACACCAGTCGGAAACATCAATTTCTGCAAACTTTGACGACCGTCAAAACTAGCATTACTCCATAAATCTCCTAATTTACAAGATATTGCAATAGCTTCATCTACAAATTTTGCCATGTTCGATAAATTTTGGTTCGCTTCTTCCAGCCCTTTCTTTATTTCTGCCATTTCCGCGTTCAAATGCTTATATGTGGTCTGATACACCTCATCACTGATTTCACCTAACCCATAACGGATTTGAAGTTTTTCCAACTTGGCATTACACTCCGTTCGGCTTTTAAGAGCATCCTGCGCGTTTCCGTCTTCATATCATTATTTTCCTTAAATACCTTCTTAAACACTCCTGTAAGTACAGGAATAAGCTCCTGCGGTATCTGATAACTGTTTAATAACCCTACATATTTACTGTGCATTTTATCAGTACTATGATTACTTTTGCACCCCTTCTTATTGCACTTATAATAATTGCGTCCTCTCGCTTTAACCGTATAACCCGTTAAATAGCCACCACAATCGGAACAAATTACATGACGTTCAATGGAAACTCATCTGTTATCTCACGATGTTCGTAACCCGCATTTGATAAGCCATTTACTTTATTGTATATAGCCTCATCAATCAATGCCTCATGTTTGCCTTTTATTATCTCATCTCCCAAAAGACTATGTTTAATATAGCCACAGTAGAAAGGGTTATGCAGTATCTTATTCAGATGCTTACGGTCTATCATTAGCCCTAAAGACCTTAATCTATCTACGATAGCTATATCTCCCAGTCCTTCATTTGCTTTCCACAAAAAAGCGTTCCGCAATTTCTTTCCATCTTCATTAACCGTTATGATATGTTCACGACCAACTTCTTGCGGTCGTAACCCAATGGCACGTTGCCGAACCAATAGCCTTTCTTTAAACATTCCGTCATACCCATCACACATTTATCCCGCCGCAAATTATTTTCAAACTGATTAAACAGGAACAAAATATCTTCCATAAACGTACCAGCTGCACTGTCGGGGTCTGTTGCCTGTGTTGCAGAAATAACATATATACCTTTGGATTTCAAATAAGCCTTGGTAGTAATAGCTTCATTTCCTGCCCGACTGAAACGGTCGAACGAGTAAACTAAAATAATATTGATTTCTTTATCTTTTGCGACCTCTGCAATCATTTGACGGTACATTAGACCTTCCGTCTTAGCACTTTCATGCGTCCCACCAAATTCCTTTTTTATGGTTATGCCATTTCGCTCAGCATATTCCCGACAAATGCGTTGCTGATTTTCAAGGCTGCAATTATTTCTCTCCTGCTTTCCGTACTGACGCGCGTCCATAACGCTGCAACCTTTCTTTCCAATTTCGAAAACTCTGTAATTTCCTTATTCTTTTCATAACACTAGATTCTAATTATTTATTATATATGAGTGTACCTATTGAATATCATAAACTCCAGCACTTGTTTTGTTCTTCTTTACTTGTTATGCCTAATTGATTGAATAACTGCTCATA
>ENA-OQHA01000526-OQHA01000526.1-human-gut-metagenome-genome-assembly--contig:-NODE-526-length-18936-cov-4.209102_pt1 | contig 18936 bp, 26 predicted proteins | sample MGYA00242558_ERZ504707 | MGnify/ENA primary metagenome ERZ504707 (study PRJEB26092, sample SAMD00036197) | human gut metagenome | host: Homo sapiens | study: EMG produced TPA metagenomics assembly of...
ATGGTCAGGCGCTGCTTCTGGCCGCCGGACACGTTTGGAGCGCCCTGGCTCGATCCATGTATTGTATTTGTTCGGGAAGCGCTCGATGAACTCATCGGCGCAGGCAAGCTTTGCCACACGGATGCACTCTTCCTCGCTGGCGTTCTCATCGCCCCAGCGCAGGTTATCGAGAATGGTGCCGCTGAACAGCACGTTCTTCTGCAGCACCATGGACACCTCGCGGCGCAGCACGTCGAGGTTGTAGTCGCGCACATCCACGCCGCCCACGCGCACGGTGCCGCTCTCGGCATCATACAGGCGGGGGATCAGCTGCACAAGGCTGGATTTTGCGCTGCCAGTGCCGCCGATGATACCTAAGGTCTCACCGGGCTTGATGCTGAAGGTGATATCATTCAGCACCGGCTGGCCGCTGCCGTGCTTATACTTGAAGGTGACATGCTCGAACTCGATGCCGCCGTCCTTCACCTGCTGCACCGGCTGCTTTGCGGGGGCAGGTCGGTGGTCTCGTCCAGCACTTCCACGATACGCTTTGCGGAAGCGGCAGACATGGAGATCGTGACAAAGGCCATGCTCAGCATCATCAGGGCCATGAGGATGTTCATGATGTAGCCGAACAGAGCGTTCAGCTGGCCGGTGGTGATGGCACCATGCAGAACGTACTTGGCACCCAGCCAGCTCAGGGCGATGTTGCAGCCGTAAACGGCGGTGAGCATGGCAGGGTTATTGAAGCTCAGGCGGCTCTCAGCGTTCACAAACTGGTCGTACAGGCTCTGGCAGGCTTTGGTGTACTTCTCGTTCTCAAAGCCCTCGCGCACGAAGCTCTTCACTACGCGGATGGCGGAGACGTTTTCCTGCACGGAAGCGTTCAGGGCATCGTAGTTTTTGAACACCCGGTCAAAGATGTGGAAGGTGGGCACCATGATGCCTGCCAGCACCGCCACCAGAAAGACCACAGCCACCACGAAGATCAGCGACAGCGGGCCGCCGATCATCACGGCCATGAACAGGGCGAACACCAGATGCACCGGGGCGCGCACGCACATGCGCTCGATCATCTGGAAGGCGTTCTGCACGTTGGTCACGTCGGTGGTCATACGGGTGACAAGGCCTGCGGTGGAGAACTTATCAATGTTGGAAAAAGAATAATGCTGGATGTTCTCATACATGGCATCGCGCAGATTTCCGGCAAAGCCGGTGGATGCCTCGGCGGCGTATTTGCCGGCCAGAACGCCCAGCGCCAGCGCGACCACAGCCACCAGAAAGGTGAGCAGGCCGTACTTGAGGATGGCGTTCATATCGCCCTTTTCAATGCCCTGATCGATGATAAAGGCCATGATGGTGGGCAAAAGCACATCCATCACGGCTTCCAGAGCGGCAAAGAGCGGTGTCAGGACTGCGGCGCGTTTATACTCGCCCAGATGTGACACTAACTTTTTGATCATCTGAGTTACCTCCTGTTACTTTTTATTTGTTTGGTACAGAACAATTTTATACAAAACATTTTAATTGTCAAGACGTTTCAAAAAATGTTCATAATTACTAATTTAGCAAGCCGATTTTAGGCAAGTTGACAAACCCTCTCAGTCAAAGCCTGTCAGCTTTGCCAGCTCCCCCAAAGGGGGAGCTTTTCTTGCTCTGAACGATACGACCTGCTTTGAATTGGACGCATCACCCTTTGTATTATGGTGCACATAGCTCCCCCTTCGGGGGAGCTGGCGAGCAAGGCGAGCTTGAGAGGGTTCATTTCAGTGCTTCCCGCAGCTTGTTCAGCAGCCGCAGCAGCTCGGTATTTTCCTCCGCTGTCAGCAGCCCAGCCACATAGTCGTCGGTCTGGTGGAAGCAGAGCATCGTCTTTTCGTGGAAGCAGATGCCCTCTTCGGTGAGCACCAGCTGCTTGAGCCGGGCGTCCTGCGGCACGCTGCGCCGCTCAATATACCCCTTGCGCTCCATCAACTGCAGGATGTTGGTCACGGTGGAGCGGGTGATAGAGAACTCCCGCTCAATGTCCCGCTGGAACACGGGGGTGTCCCGGTGGCGGTAGAGATACCCAATGATCCACCCATGCATGGGGGTGGCCTGCTCCACGTCATTTTCGCGGGCAAACTGGTTGATCTTGCGGAAGATCAGGTTGTCCACCCGGCGGATCTGCGCCGGGATGACCTGTGGGCCTTCCCAAGGGGGATCGGCGTGATTGCAGCACTCGTTTTTGGTTTCGTCACACATCATGGTTTTGTCCTTCATGGTTGTTTTGGCATTGAACAGTTTCAAATAAAACTGTTTGATAGCATACATATTATACAGCAGTCAAAGTGAATGTCAAGGGGAAGGAAACGATTTTAAATGCCTCCGCTTTGCTCTGGGCATAAAATAATGAAATATTATTTTTTATATTGCAAACCAGCCAAGCCTGCGGGCTTGGCTGGTTTGCTTTTTCACGGAAGGGGCCGTAGTTGCAAGCGGCATATTTTCCGGTTGCGCGGTCATTTCCGAAGGAAATAAGCGCAACAGGTGGAGTTTACCTTTTGGGCCATTCCTGTGAAAATGCAACAGCAGACAGCCTGCAGGCTGTCTGCTGTTGCCCTATTATAAAAATATTTTTCCGCTAAATATGCCCAGAGCGAAGCGGAGGGCATTCTAAATTATTATTCCAGATTGTGTTTTTTGCAGAACTGTTTGCTCACCCAGTACATCCCGCCCCACAGCAGAACGGCCAGCACCAGATACAACGGGTTCTTCATGGAACTGACCAGCGACTGCCCAAACACTGCCATCATGCAATCATCACGCCTTTGCCCAGCAGCATGGTAATGAGATAGCGCTTTTCGTCAAAGTCCGAGATGCCAAAGGCCAGATGCATAAAGGAGCTTGGCGCGAAGGGCAGCAGCGCGAGCATGAACAGCGACGAAGTGTCAAAGCGGTTCACCACTGCTGAGCCTTTTCCAGCTTGGGCGAGCGGGAGGCAAACTTCCAGAAGAAGCACTTGACCACCCGCCGCCAGAACAGGAACATGATGCTGCCACCCAGCGCCACACCGGCCCAGCTGTACAGAAAACCCAGAATGCCGCCGTGAGCCGCTACATTCAGCGCCACAATGGCAATGAGCGGAAGCGGCGGAAAAAACGACTCCACCATGGCCAGCATGATGGGGCAATGGGGCCAAGGTTGCCAAAACTGTCCAGCAGAGTTTCCCAGAACTCCAGCGTTCCCAGCTGGCGCAGACAAAAGTTCATTGTGCACATCCATCCCTTCCGCCTGCGCTTTCCCATCCGCAGGTTCCTCTATCCGTAGTATATCCATATTGTATGACACAAGCATGAACACAAAGCGACATTTTTTTGCCTGTGCACAGCCTCCTTGGGATACTACGAAGCTGCCGGTGCTGTTTTACTCCGCAGTCTGCTTTTCTGCGCGGGCCTTCATGCGCTCCAGCTGGGCGGTGCGCTGCTTTTCCCACCGGGCAAGAGAAGCGTCGTCCGGGATCTGCAGGCAGCGGGCGTAGCTCCAGTGCAGGCCGTCGCGGCGGGCCAGCTTGTAGCGCTGGAACACACCCTTGCCTGCGGCATTGCTGCTGCCGGCGCAGTGGGGCACTGGCTCAGGGTGTACCAGCTGTTGCTGCCCTTTTCAACCATACATCATCGGGCTTGAGCGGTGCGCCGCACTCCGGGCAGCTCATGGTGTAAATTTTGGGGTCGGTGCGCCAGGTGTACTGCTCCACATAGCCGTGGAAGACCTCAAAATCCCGGTAGTCGCCGGGGGTGGGGCACAGGCTGGCCCGCAGGGATTCCTCTTCAGTGGGGTAGGCCGCAAGACCGGCCCGCAGGTCGAGCATCCGGCAGACATCGGCGGTGTACAGCGTGTCGGAAAGGGCATCGTGGAACTGCCGCTCCATGGGCAGCCCTAAGCGGGTGACGACGCTTTCCAGCGTCATGCCCTCGCCCTCTTTGCGGGGATGCTCCCGCAGGAACACCTGCTGCAGGTCGTACCAGACGGTGGGCTTTGATTCGTCGATGTTGCACAGGTACAGGTTCTGCTTGAGCACCGGTACGTCATCCATGCCCCACTCGGCAAATTCGGCATCCGGGCCGCACCACTGCATAAAGCGGCGCAGGCCCTGCACGATGGGCTCACCCTTGTCCAGATCGGCCTGCGTCAGGCCGGTGACTTTAGCAATGTGATGCTGCAGCTTACGGAAGATGCGGGGCCGCAGATGGATGGAAAAGGTGTCCAGCACGTTGGCATCCTCGTCGATCTTCACGCACCGATCTCCACGATCTCGCCCCGGAAGGTCTGCTGCACGCCATGGTAATTAAAGGTATACGGCTGGTAGCCGATATTCCATTCCAGATCAAATAAAACCAGATTGCGCGGCATTGTTTTGTGTTCCTCTCGTTACTTTAAAATAAACTTCTCCACAGCCTCGGCTACGCGTCGTGGTCGTTGTCGGCGCAGTCACATAGCCGGCCACGGCCTTTACCGGCTCTTCGGCATTCTGCATGGCCACGCCCACACCGGCGTACTCGATCATGGAGCGGTCATTCAGCCGTCGCCGCAGGCCATCAGGTTTTCGCGGCCAAGGCCCATGTGCTCCAAAAGGGCGGCAAGGCTGCCGTCCTTGGCAACGCCCAGCGGCACGGCTTCAATAAAGAACGGGCTGGAGGGGTACAGGTCGATGCGGCCGTCAAACTGCTTTTTGCCGGCGGCCCACACCTCGTCCCGGCGGGCTGGGTCCAGCGTGATGAGCATTTTGCAGATGGGGTAATCCACATACTTTGCCAGATCGTCCACGCCGGTCATGGGCAGCTTGCAGGTAAAGCACTCGCGCAGTGCCCATTTGTCGTCCGGGTGCTCGGTGACAACGCCTTCTTTATTATAGGTGATAATGGTCACGTTCTGTGCGGCGGCAAAGGCGCACAGCTCGGGTACGTACTGGGCATCCAGCTGTTTCTGTACAAAGTCTCGCCGGTGCGGCAGTCGATGATCTTGCCGCCGTTGTAAGAAAGGATGCAGCCGCCCTTTTTATCCAGCCCCAGTTCCTTTGCCAGCGGCAGCACGCCCGCGGTGGGACGGCCGGATGCCAGCACGATGGTGACACCCTTTGCAATTGCGGCATCCAGTGCGGCGCGGGTGCGGGGTGTAACTTCCTTCTGGCTGTTGGTCAGGGTGCCATCCAGATCCAGTGCCAGAACTTTGATCTCTGCCATATAAAATCCTCTCAATTTATATAAAGGTAAAAAAGCACTTACTCTCTTATTGTACAATGAAATGCCATCATCTTTCAACCCTTGCAGAGACGTTTGTGGAAAAAGTGGTGGCACTTGAGCAGGATTTTACATCCCTTTCCGACTTTTTACGTTGGCGCGGATGCAGCCGCACCGGTTTTACCAAAGCTTTGCGGCGGCATGGTTTTTCCCCGCAAGGCGGTGCGCTACAATAAAAGCGTTCCCACAAGAAGAAAAACGGGGCCTGAGGCAGGCCCGCAATGTTTGATTGAATGAAAAGAGAGGATCACGTCATGAAAGAAAACAAGATCTCCCGCCGCAGCTTTCTCAAGTTTGGCGCAGCTGCTTCTGCCGTCGGCATGATGGCTGCTGCACCGTTGCCGCAAACGCAGCACAGCCGGATGCGGATGCCGCAGCCGACGAGGAGAACTGCCTGCTGGGCCTGTTCCAGAAACCCAAGTACATCTTCCTGTTCATCGGCGACGGCATGGGCACTGCCCAGATCCAGTCTGCCCGCTTCTACAAGGGCACCGTGGACAACAACGGTGCTGTGACCGAGGCCGACCTGAGCTTCACCGGCTTCCCCACCGTGGGCAGCGTGACTACCTACGACAGCACTTCTTTCTGCCCGGACTCCGCTTCCACCGCAACCTCCATCGCCACTGGCCACAAGACCGAGAGCGGTGTCATTAATATGTGCCCGTGGACCCGCGATGTGCCCTATGAGACCATTGCCGAAAAGCTGCACGCCCAGAAGGGCTACAAGGTGGGCATCATCTCCTCGGTCAATATCGACCACGCCACTCCCGCCGCCTTCTACGCTCATCAGAAGACCCGCAAGAACTACTACCAGATCGGCGTAGAGCTGGCAAACTCCGGCTTTGAATACTTTGCCGGCGGCGAGTTCCAGAAAGTGAACGGCGACGGCACCGGCCCCAACAACCACGAGGTGGCTGCTCAGGCCGGATACAATGTGGTCACCACGCAGGCAGGCGCTGCCGCCCTGACCGCAGGCGCAGGCAAGACCCTGATCATTGCCGAAAATCTGGCCGACGGCAAGGCCATGAACTACGCCATGGATGCCGCCGCAGGCGAGTGGCAGCTGACCGATTACGTCAAGAAGGGCATCGAGCTGCTGGATAACCCCAAGGGCTTCTTCCTCATGACCGAGAGCGGTAAGATCGACTGGGCCTGCCATGCAAACGATGCCGCTGCTTCCATCCACGATGTGCTGGAAATGAGCAACGCCGTGCAGGCAGCTGTGGAGTTCCAGAACAAGCACCCCAACGAGACCCTGATCCTTGTCACCGCCGACCACGAGACCGGCGGCATGGCCATCGGCTACAAGACCACCAACTACGACACCTTCCTGACGAACCTGACCCACCAGAAGATGTCCTACGCAAAGTTTGATTCCACCTATGTGCAGAACTACATCGCCAACAAGACCCCCTTTGAGGCTGCCATGCAGGATGTGAAGGCAAACTTCGGTCTGACCCTGCCCACCGACCCGGATGCCGCCAACGCCGGCAAGCTGCTGCTGACCGACTACGAGGTGCAGAACCTGCGCACCGCCTACGAGCGCACCCTGAAGGTCGGCTCTGCTAGCCAGAAGGAAATGTCTCAGCAGGACTATGAGCTGTACGGTACCTATATCCCCTTCAGCATGGCCATCTGCCACACCATCAACCACAAGTCCGGCATGGACCACACCACCTACGCCCACACCGGTGCCATGGTGAACGTCTACGCCAACGGCGTGGGTGCGGAGAAGTTCGGCGGCGTGTTCGACAACACCGAAATCTTCCACAAGCTGGCCGACCTGACCAAGGTCAAGTAAAGCTTCACCAGACTGATTTTCCACATTTTTCCCGGATAAAATAAAACCTCCCCGCTCTGGAACCGCAGCGACTGCGGCCGGGCAGGGAGGTTTTGCGTTGATTATGCCGTTTGCCTTTGCGGCTCCGCGGGTGAAAAAACAAATCGGAAAGTCCGCAGACTTTCCCGATTTGTAATTTAGAAAATGATTCCGCTGAATATGGCCAGAGCAAAGCGGAGGCCATTCAAAATTTAATTGTTGATCTCCGGGAAGCCCTCCAGCTTGCTGGTGCAGTGGGGGCAGCGCACCGCCTTGATGGAGATCTCGCTCTGGCAGTAGGGACACACCTTGGTGGTGGGCTCTGCGGGAGCTTCCGGCTCAGCAGGCTTCTTGTGCAGGGCGTTGATGGTCTTGATGACCACGAACAGCACAAAGGCCACGATCAGGAAGTTGATGATGGCATTGATGAAGGAACCAATGCCGATCATCACATCGCCCACATGGATGCCCACTTCCGAGAAATCGGCGTTAAAGAACAGGCCGATGGCAGGGTTGATGATGTCGTTCACCAGTGAGTTGACGATCGAGGTGAAGGCACCGCCGATCACAACACCGACTGCCATATCCAGCACGTTGCCGCGCATGGCGAAGGCCTTGAATTCTTCAAAAAACTTTTTGATGCCCTTGATCTCTTTTTCTGCCATAAGAAAATCCACTCCTTTACTCCCTTTATGCCGCAAGGAACGTATTTGCGTCTATGATAGCGGATTTTTGGCGTGATTGCAAGGGAAAATGACAGCCTCAGCCCTCTTTTGGCAAAAAATAAAACGGGAAAGCCCGCAGACTTTCCGTTTTGCAAGGATGAAACAGTTTTTAATTTTCCGGTGCAGTAAAAGCGATGGGGGTAGCACCTGCAGCGGCATCCACACTCAGCAGGGAGATGGGAGCGACCTCGTAGTGCAGGGTCTCAAAGCTCTGGGTCTGGCCGTCCTCGGTGGTGAACTCCAGAATGTAGGTCACGTCGGACTGCTTGTCGGCCTCCACATCGCGGGTGATGACGATGTTTTCGCCGTCAGCCAGACCGTTCTCGCCGGCCAGATTGTCGCCCTTCTCGTCGCTGCCTGCATCGTACAGGTACAGCTCGGTGACGGTAGAACCGGTGGTGTTGTACACGGTGTACTCAGCGGTAGTGGGCTCAGCTGCTTCGCTGGCTGCAGCCTCAGAGCTTGCAGCCTCGGAAGAAGCGGCAGCAGAAGAAGCTACAGAAGAGGAAGCGGCGGTGGAGGATGCAGAAGAACCGCAGGCGGTCATGCCAACAGCCAGTGCTGCAGCGGCAGCAACGATCGCAATGTTCTTGAGTTTCATGTGAAATATACTCCTTTGAAATTTCTTCGTATTCAGATCAACCAACAGGGTGTGATGGATGATGAAGACGATTATACGGGAATTTCGACAAAAAATCAAGACGCCTATGTGCATTTTGAACGATGAAACAGGAACTGTTACCAATTTGACATGAAATTGGAACATTTTAACATGAGTTGACATGAAGCAAAGTTTTGTAGGAAAGGCTGCTTGCCGTTTCGTAAAAAGACAGCCCCATGCAGATCTTGATCTGCACAGAGCTGTCTGGTCGGAAGGTTAAAGAAGGCGCAGCACCAAATGGTCTTACTTGGGCTGGCGGCCGATGTAAGCCAGAATGCCGCCGTCGGCGTACAGGATCTGACCGTTCACAAAGTCGGAAGCGTGGCTTGCAAGGAACACGCAGGGGCCCACCATGTCGTCCGGCTCACCCAGCGCCTGCGGGGGTCTTGGCGGTGATGAACTGGTCGAAGGGGTGGCGGCTGCCGTCCGGCTGCACCTCCGCAGGGGTGCGGTCTGGGCAGTGGCAATGTAGCCGGGGCCCATGCCGTTGCACTGGATGTTGTACTCGCCGTACTCGGAAGCGATGTTCTTGGTGAGCATCTTCAGTGCACCCTTGGCGGCAGCGTAGGCGGAGACGGTCTCGCGGCCCAGCTCGCTCATCATGGAGCAGATATTGATGATCTTGCCCTCGCGCTTTTCCATCATGTCCGGCAGAACGGCCTTGGAGCAGTTGAAGGCACCGCCTACATGCACGTCGATGACCCGCATGAAGTCGGCGTGGCTCATCTCGATCATGGGCACCCGCTTCATCAGACCGGCGTTGTTTACCAGAATGTCCACAGGGCCGACCTCGGCCTTGATCTTTGCAACCATGGCGTTCACAGCGTCCTCATCGGACACGTCGGCCACATAGCCGTGTGCGTCGATGCCGACTGCCTTGTATGCTGCAAGGCCCTTTTCAAGGCTTGCTTCGGAAGAGCAGTTGAAGCAGACGGTTGCACCGCACTGGGCCATGCCTTCGGCGATGGAAAAACCGATGCCGTGGGCACCGCCGGTGATCAGAGCCACCTTGCCCTGCAGGTTGAAAGCGGAAAGATCCATGATTTTCTCCTTCTCAAGTTAAATAACCCTCTCAGTCTGCTTCGCAGCCAGCTCCCCCGAAGGGGGAGCTTTTAGATACGTTGAGGAAAGATGGATAAAAACCTCGCCTTCGGGAGAGGTGGCATCGCGCAGCAATGACGGAGAGGGTTCAAGTTAAATTTTTAGCAAAAAGCCCCGTACCGGTGGACCCGGTACGGGGCTTGTGTATGGTGCTTTTAGCGCAGGTCAGTGGTAGCGATGTTGTCCATGTCGTCAAACTCCATGTTCTCGCCGCCCATTGCCCAGATAAACGTATAGTTCGAGGTGCCTACGCCGCTGTGAATACTCCAGGAGGGCTGATGACAGCATCCTCGTTGTGCATCACGATGTGGCGGGTCTGGGTAGGCTCGCCGCACATGTGGAACACCACCTGCCCCTCGGGCAGTTCAAAGTAGGTATAAATTTCCATGCGCCGCTCGTGGGTGTGGCTGGGCATCGTGTTCCAGTTGGAACCGGATTCCAGTTCGGTCATACCCATGCTGAGCTGGCAGGTCTTCAGCACATCCGGGTGGATGAACTGATTGATGGTGCGCTTATTGCAGGTCTCGACGCTGCCCAGAGGACGATGGTTTGCATCGGCCATCTTGATCAGGCGGGTCTCGTAAGAGCAATGTGCGGGAGCGGATACCATGTAGAACTTGGCGGGATGCTCCGGGTCGGCGGAAGCAAAGGTGACTTCCTTGGTGCCCTTGGTGATGTACAGGCAGTCCTTGTAGCCCAGCTCGTACTTTACGCCGTCGGCCACCACGATACCGGTGGAATCCTTGCCGATGTTGAACATGCCGATCTCGCGGCGCTCCAGAAAGTAGTGGGTGCCGAAGTTTGCCCACACATCGATGCCCTTGTCGATGGACACGGTCTCGTGCACCGGCATGCAGCCCAGCGTGACCATACGGTCCACATGGCTGTACACAGCAACGACCTCATCGGCCTTATACAGGCCGGTGATGAGCATTTCGTCCCGCATTTCCTCAGTGGTATAGCGCTTGAAATCCTTCTGGTTGCAGGAGTAGCGGATATCCATTCTGGACTCCTTCCTGCAATTAGCGCTGGATACGGCCGGAACCGTCGCCGCCAGCCAGCTTCTCGACCTCGGACACGGTCATCATGTTGTAGTCGCCCTCGATGGTGTGCTTCAGAGCAGAAGCAGCAACAGCGAACTCAACAGCATCCTGAGTGCTCTTGCCGTTCAGCAGAGCGTAGATCAGGCCGCCGCCGAAGGAGTCACCGCCGCCAACGCGGTCGATGATCTTCAGCTCGTACTTCTTGGAGAAGCAGTACTCATTGGAAGCAACATCGTACAGCATTGCGCTCCAGCCGTTCTCGGAAGCGTTGTGGCTCTCACGCAGGGTGATAGCGACCTTCTCGAAGTGGAACTTGTCAGCCAGCTGCTTTGCCACGCTCTTGTAGCCCTCGGCATTCAGCTTGCCGCCGTAGATATCGGTAGCCTCGGCCTCGATGCCGAACACGTCCTTTGCGTCCTCCTCGTTGGAGATGCACACGTCAACATACTGGCACAGATCGGTCATGGCAGCGCGGGCCTGCTCACGGGTCCACAGCTTGCCGCGGTAGTTCAGGTCGCAGCTGATCTTCACGCCGTGAGCCTTAGCAGCCTTGCAGCCTCGCGGCAGATCTCGACGACATTCTCGCCCAGAGCCGGGGTGATGCCGGTGAAGTGGAACCAGTCCACGCCCTCGAAGATCTTATCCCAATCAAAGTCGGAGGCTGAGCCAGCTGGATGGCGCTGTTGGCACGGTCGTAGATGCAGACGGAACCACGCTGAGAAGCACCCTTCTCGTTGTAGTAGATGCCAACGCGATCGCCGCCGCGGGTGATCATGCTGGTGTCAACGCCGTAACGGCGCAGGCTGTTGACAGCGGCCTGACCGATTGCGTGTGCGGGGAGCTTAGTGACGAAAGCTGCGTCCAGACCGTAGTTGGCCAGAGAAACAGCAACGTTTGCCTCGCCGCCGCCGAAGCTGAACTCCAGGCTGTTAGCCTGAACGAAACGCTCGTAGTTGAACGGCTGCAGACGAACCATCAGTTCGCCAAAAGTAACGACTTTCATTGGTTATTCTCCTTTTATTTACAGGTGTTTATGACCTTCTGCTGCGGGGCATCCCCGGCGCAGCAGGGCTTTCACGGATAGGGGAGCCGGAGCTCAGGCCTGAACCAGGTGGAATGCGAAGCCGCCGATCTCGTCTGCAAAGTAGCAGGCGATGGTCTTGCCGTTCTTCACGACCTTGCTGTCCAGATCGAACTTGGCACCGCGCTGAGACAGGTGATAGATGGCACGATCCACGTTGTTGCAGCCGATGGCGATGTGGCCATTGGTGCCGCGGCCGACCTTCTTCATGATCTCGAACTCCTTGTTGCCGACGAAGATGCTGGAGTTGCCGGGAGCGACCTTCATGTTCAGCAGGCTGCCGATGAGGTTTGCCAACTTCATGGCCTCTTCCTCGTTCTCGGTGTTGATGCCAATGTGCATCAGCTTCAGACCCAGCATGGTGTCAACAGCTTCCTTGCTCTGAGCAGTGATCTTTGCCCAGTCGCCGGCTTTGATCACGTCGCTCTTGCACATCCAGGTGCCGCCCACAGCGAAGATCTGGTCATAGCCCAGATAATCGTTGACGTTCTTTGCGTTGACACCGCCGGTGCACATCCAGCGTGCGCTCTTCAGGGCAGCGCCGATGTTCTTCAGCATGCCGACACCGCCGTTTGCCTCAGCGGGGAAGAACTTCAGGGCCTCGCAGCCCATGTTCATAGCCTGCTGCATCTCGCCTGCAGAGCAGGTGCCGGGCATCATGATGCCGCCCTTGTCGATGACGTGCTTGCAGACTTCGGGGTCGAAGCCGGGAGCAACGATGAAGGATGCGCCTGCTGCCATTGCACGGTCAGCCTGCTCGGTGGTCAGGACAGTGCCTGCGCCCAGCAGCATCTCGGGCATCTCCTCGTGGATCTTGCGGATGCACTCCTCAGCGCATGCGGTACGGAAGGTGACCTCAGCTGCGGGCAGACCGCCGTCAGCCAGAGCCTTGCACAGGGGCAGGGCTTCATCAACGCTGTTAAAAGCGATAACAGGGATAATGCCGATCTGATAGACCTTTTCTACGATGGGATTCATAAATGCATTTCTCCTTTTAGTTTGAACTCTCTTGGTGCGCGTGGGCTGCCGTTTGGGCATGGTACACCCATCGTGCGCTTGTAATATTAGTATAAACGACGGAAACAAGTTTGGTAATGCTCAACAAGCACAATGTTTTGCATAAGAGCTTGTATACATTGCACAAAAATGACGAATGACCTGAAAAGCAGGGCCGTTTTGCCCCGGTTTGCTCAGATGCCGAGCCTGCCGAACAGCTCTGCAACGCCGTCGTGATCGCAGTCGGCTTCGCTCACAATGCTGCCAATGGCCTTGATCTGGGGCATTCCGTTGGCCATAACAGCGGCGATCCCTGCCTTTTCCAGCATGGCGCGGTCGTTCTCGCTGTCGCCCACGGCAAGGGTGTTCTCGTGGGGGATGCCCAGCAGGTCGGCCAGAGCCAGCAGGGCACTGCCCTTATCCACACCGGCAGCGGTCACTTCAATGTTATCCGGCGAACCCTGCACCACGGCCACGCCCGGGATAGCCTGAAACTTTGGCAGGGCAGCGGCGGTCTTTTCGGTGCTGTCGAAGAACATGCACAGTTTTTCGATCTCGTGCGCATGGCGGGACATCCAGCTCTCGATGCCGGGAATGACGGTAAAGCGGCCGTCGGTCAGGTTCTGCCGCGCCTCGGAGGAGAGAAAGCGGGCGGTGCGGGAGGTGAGCTTTGCAATGCCCTCCGGAGTCTTGATGGCAAGGCCGTCGCTGAATACGCTCAGCTCGCCATCGTACTGCTGGAACAGGTCAAAAGCTTCCCGTGCCACTTCTGTCGGCATCAGGCGGTGCAGCAGGCAGGCGGGTTCGCTGGTGTGGCGCTGGGCAGCGTTGGCATAGCGGCTGTGCACAGCACCCATGGGGTCATCGCCAAGGTCCCACACGGCGGCACCGTTGGAGGTGATGGCATACCGGATGCCGGGCAGCTTTGCCACAACAGGCGGCAGACTGGCCAGTGGGCGGCCTGTGGCGGGCACCACCACCACGCCATGCTCTACAGCGCGGGCAATGGCTTGACGGGTGGCAAGGGTGACCTCGTTGTTCCGGTTCAGCAGGGTGCCGTCCAGATCCAGCGCGGCAAGGCGGACAAGGGGAAAGCTTTGCAACATAATGGCTCCTTTTATAATAGGTACGCTCAAAAACAGAGCGCAAGTTTACAACACTCTTTTTATTTTATCGCACCGGAAAGGTTTGCGCAAGATGGCGTGATGTGGTATAATCATATCTTATCACATTGAAAATATAGGAGAAATACCATGAATCCCAAACAATTGTGGAGTCGGCGCCGTCCGCACCTGTGGTTCCAGCTGTACTGGGTGGTGTATCTGATCTGGTTCTTCTGGCTGGATCTGACCATCAAAGATCCCAAATATATCATCCACGCCCCGCTTGATGATCTGATTCCCTTCAATGAGTGTTCATCTTTCCGTATTGCAGCTGGTTTGTGCTGCTGGCTGGTGTGACGGCCCTGCTGTGGTGGTGCGACACCCAAAGCTACGATAAGCTCTGCCTGACCATGTTTTCCGGCATGACCTTCTGCCTGATCCTGTACATGCTGCTGCCCAACGGTCTGGATATCCGCCCCACAGTGGATGCGGTGGGCCGCAGCAACATTGCAATGAGCATCATGCAGCTGATCTGGAGGGCGGACGCCTCGGTCAATGTGTGCCCGTCCATCCATTGCCAAAGCTCGGCCTGCATGGCACTGGCGTTCAGCCACAGCAAGCTGGCAAAGGAGCGCCCGGCCCTGAAAATTCTGGCCTGGGTGTGGGCTGCACTGATCTGTGCGTCCACCGTGTTCACCAAGCAGCACTCCATCATTGATGTGGTGTGCGGTCTGGCCGTGGCCTTTGTGTGGGTGCCGGTGGTGTACCGTTCCGCTAAAAAGTAAACGCAGCAAAAGCCCTTCACCCGGAGCTTTTGTGCTGCCATGGGGCCTGTCTTGACAAAACAGAGAAAAATGTTGGCGATTTTTAGTTGCAGCCACACTTGACAGCCGCCCTGTGGTTGGGTAATATGGTCTTGATAACTTCAATACTAGTATATCAATTTTTGCTTTACACCGGAGGTTGAAGGGAGAGAGACCACATGTCATTACTGAGTGCGCGCGAAACGGCATACCAGACGATCCGCAGCCGGATCATCACGATGGAGCTGAAGCCCGGTGATCCGCTGAATGACCGGGAGCTGGCCGAAGAGCTGGGCATCAGCCGCACGCCCATGCGGGAGGCTTTGCTGATGCTCAATCTGGCCCGCATGGTGGACATCAAACCGCAGAGCGGCACCCATGTGGCACCCATCAACCTGAAGTTGATGGAGATGGAGCAGTTTGCCCGCTATACACTGGAAAAAGAGATCCTGAACCGGCTGCGCGGCCGTGTGACACCCCGGCAGGAGGAAGAATACCGCAGCAACATTGAGACATACCGTGTGCTGGAAGCGGATATGAGCCAGCCGGACCGCACTGCCCGTATGCTGGAGCTGGATAATGCATTCCACCGCAAATCCTTTGAATTGTGCGGCATGGAAGCTCACTACGACCACATGCTGGCCAGCCTGCAGCATGTGGAGCGCATCCGCAAGTTCAGCCTGCAGACCGAGGAAAACAAGTCGGTCTGCTCCTCGCACACGGCAATTCTGGAAGCACTGCTGCACGGCAGCGCGGACGACGTGAGCGAAGCGCTGGAAAGCCACCTGAGCCGGTATAAGCAGTCAGTGGCGCAGGCCCGCAGCGTCCACCCGGAATATTTTATTGATGAATGAACTTGAGGGAGAAACCGTTGGAAGAGGGCAGGTTCCTCTTTTTTGCATAAAATATAAAAAAATTGAATTACTTGAATCACGTTATTGACCAAAACAGCGTTTTGCGGTAAAATCGAGGTACAACAGGCATGGTATCATGCCGGTTCCTGACGCAGTGTGCCGTGGGGCGCGGCTGTGCGATCCCTTTACAGAATAAGGAGGTCTTAAGCAATGAAGGCCAAACGATTGATAGCTCTTGCACTGGCAACAGTGTTCATGCTCAGCGCGGCAGCAACGCCGGTGTTTGCCGCAGCAGCTCTGCCGCAGGAAAATGCAGCGCTGGAGCAGCAGAATGATATGGTTTCCATCCGGCTCAAAGCCACGGGCGACCTTGTTTATGGCTCCAACTACAAGCTGGAGGTGCAGACCAACCCTGCCGATACCCAGTATATCGGTGTTGTGGTGGGCGTTGGCGGCGAAGCGAATGGCTATGTGACGCTGGTGCTGTCGGATAAGATCCGCACGCTGCTCAAGATGATCCCGCTGCCCAAGAAGATGTCCAAGACACCGGATCAGGCAGAGGAGTTCAATGTGTACAGCTACCTCAAGCAGCTGATCGACGGCAACGATGTCAGCGTGCTGCTGCGGGTGGCCGATGAGGCCGTCTCGGTGATGGATGTACTGCACTTCTATGTGCCTACCATCGATCAGGTGTCCAACGGCCTGCGCCTTGCGCTGAACCTGATCCGCAAGTATCTGCCGGAGGCGCGTTCAGCCGCATTTATCTGGACGAGCAGCCGGTGGATGCCGGCAACTATGTGGCCGGTGCACTGGCGCTGGAAAGCAGCGATATGAACACCGCAGCTTTGCCATGTTCAAGATCAAGCCCAAGACAAACGGCGTGCGCATGTACTGGGCACAGCAGGCCGAAAAGCCCATGACCGCCGAAGAGCTGCAGAGCTTCAATGAAGCGGCTGTGCTGGAAGTGGATGGTCAGGTGGTGCCCACCGATAAGATCCGCTACAGCTACAAGAAGTCCGGCTGGGGCTGTGATGCCACCAGCGAGCTGCCCACAGAGCCGGGCACCTATGTGCAGACGGCAGAGATCGGCGGCAATTACTCCTGCAGCAAGATCAGCCGCAACATCACCGTAAAGTGATGTCGTAAAGCAAAAACAAGACCCCGCACCTTCTGGTGCGGGGTCTTGCTGTATCTTATGAGAAAAACGGGATCACATGCGGAACCGGAAGGCCCAGCCGCCGCAGCAGCAGTTGCAAAGCAGGTTCAGCAGGATCATGCTCCAGCACCACTGCATCAGGCCGCCGGGGCTGGTGTAGGTGGCCTGTGTGGTGCGGTAGGTCTGGCCGGGGTTCTGCATCCGGCGTAGGTGCATCTGGTATTCGGTGTTGCCCGGGTCCAGCTGCACGGCACGGCGGGCATCCTGCAGCGCATCGATGCGGTTGCCCAAGCCTGATTTGCGAGGGAGGAAAGATAATACCACCGGGCATTGCGGCCGGTCATGCCGTCCAGCACGCGGCGGGCCTCCGCATAGCGGCCATTGGCCACAAAGTTGCGGGCGGCCTGCATCTCCGGGCTGTCGGAGCCGGAATAGCTTGCGCCCTGCTGGCCGTAACCCTGCTGGTAGCCGCCAAAGCCAAACCCGAAACCGAACGGGTCAAAGCCATCGAATCCGTCAAAACCGCCGTAACCGTTCTGATAACCCTGCTGCTGGCCGTAACCCTGTTGCTGGTAGCTGCCGTAGGGATTTCCGCCCATCTGGGGACCGGTCTCGCCCTTGGTAATGGCATCGTAAGCCGCCTGCACTTCCTTGAAGTGCTCCTCGGCGGTAGGATCGTTGGGGTTCAGGTCCGGGTGCCAGCGCTTGCACTTGGCGCGGTATGCTTTTTTGATCTCGTCATCGCTTGCGCCGCGCGAAACGCCCAGCACCTCATAGGGGTCTCTCATGGATATACTTCCTCACGTCTCATTTCGCGCAGCCACAGTGCCGCGCAATGTTTATAGTCTACCGTATTGCCGTGGAAAAATCAAGACAAAGCCGCCATTCAGCCACGGCTGCGGGCCTGCTTGGCTGTTTTGCAGTTGTATTTGAGCCATACGCCGGAGTAAAGGATGTTGCGCAGCAGGTCTGCGTCCTCCACGCAAGGCAGGCGTTCAAAGCTCTGGGCACACTGCGCCAGCAGCAGCTCAAAGATCTCTTTCATCTCTTCCTCATAGCCGGGCTGCTGACTGAGTGCTTTCAGCGGATTGTAGTCCCCCTTGCGCTGGTCATGCTCCAGATCGTCATAGGCATCCAGCAGGTAGATGAACTTGCCCAGATGGAAGCCGATGCTGCGCAGCTCCGGTGACCAGTGATCCTGCCGGTAGTCGAACAGCTCTGCCATCAGCTCGCCAAAGCAGCCGGACACGGCATCCAGATCTTCGCTCCCGGCAGCTTCATATTCTGCCAGCCTGTCCAGACAGGTGCGGATGGCGCTGCACTGACGGGGCCAGCGGCTCTCGGCAGCCTGCTTACAGCCGGTAAGCAGCTTTTCATATCCAAGGCCCAGCAGGCTGCGGTCGTCCTTCCACTTATCCTCGGCGTTGTAGTAGTGCAAAGCTACGCTCAGATCTGCACAGTAATCGGTGGGGGAGGCCGCCCGCCATTCCACACCGCCCAAGGGGTGGATGGGGCACCGGTCGTGGCCGGAAGAAGCTTCGGTCTCGCCCTCGTACAGGCTGCACAGCAGCAAGTTCAGGAAGGTGAGGTCATAGCTCAGCGTAAAGCGGCCCCGCAGGCCGTGCAGTGCGTCGATGCGGCGGCACAGCCCGCAGTAGGCGGTGCGGTAGCGCTTTTGTGCTTCGTCCGAAAGCGCAGCCTGATTAGGCACAACATAACCAAACATGGCCGCTCAGCTCTTTTTGATGAACTGGGTGCCGCAGCGCGGGCAGGAGATCTGGATGCGGCCGCGGCCACGGGGCACACGCAGCTTCTGGCGGCACTTGGGGCAGCGGTAGTAGTGGTAGAGCTTGCGGTTGGCCCACTGATCCTTCAGACCGCGGAACTTACGGTCTACGCGGTCCTTCAGGGCATAGTACTGGTAGTTCTCCTCCGTGCGCTTGGAAATGTTGCGGCTGAGCGAGCGGTAGTAGCACAGCACCAGCAGCACCAGACCCAGCCATGTGAACAGGCTGAAGCGGGTGAGCAGCGAGATCAGCAGCAGCACGATGGACGCGATGCTCAAAAACTGGTTCAGGCCATCGGTACCGTAGCGGCCGATCATAAACTGACGGAATTTTTCTCTCATAACTCCTGCATCCTTTGTTTTGGAATCAAAGCGGGCGCGCCCGCCGTTATTTTACAGTTCTTAGGATACCAGTCAACCATGATGAAATTTTGAACAGAGTGCAAATCTATCATGAAGGGACGGAAATTAAGCTTCCCGGCAACGGATGGTCACCACAGCATCGGTATCCAGCGCACCCTCCATGCGGCAGTGCAGCACGGGCGCGGCC
>ENA-OQHA01000527-OQHA01000527.1-human-gut-metagenome-genome-assembly--contig:-NODE-527-length-18918-cov-5.120217_pt1 | contig 18918 bp, 14 predicted proteins | sample MGYA00242558_ERZ504707 | MGnify/ENA primary metagenome ERZ504707 (study PRJEB26092, sample SAMD00036197) | human gut metagenome | host: Homo sapiens | study: EMG produced TPA metagenomics assembly of...
CGACACCCTCTCCTCCATCCACATCGAGGAGTACGAGATTGACGCCCGCGAAACCAAGCTGGGCGCCGAAGAGATCACCCGCGACCTGCCGAACGTCGGCGAGGACGCCGTGGCCAACCTCGACGAGCGCGGCATCATCCGCATCGGCGCCGAGGTCGAGGCCGGCGACATCCTGGTCGGTAAGGTCACCCCGAAGGGTGAGACCGAGCTGACCCCGGAGGAGCGCCTGCTGCGCGCCATCTTCGGCGAGAAGTCCCGCGAGGTGCGTGACACCTCCCTGCGCGTGCCCCACGGCGAGACCGGTACCGTCATCGGCGTCAAGGAAATCACCCGTGAGGATGCCGAGGAGGACGGCGACGAGCTGCCCAACGGCGTCAACCAGATGATCCGCGTCTACATCGCCCAGCACCGTAAGATCACGGTGGGCGACAAGCTCTCCGGCCGCCACGGCAACAAGGGCTGCATCTCCCGCATCCTGCCGGAAGAGGACATGCCGTTCCTGGCTGACGGTACTCCGGTCGACATCATGCTGAACCCGCTGGGTGTGCCTTCCCGAATGAACCTCGGTCAGGTGCTCGAACTGCACCTCGGCTGGATTGCCCACTCCGGTTGGGACATCTCTTTGGATCCGAATCTGGAAGCCGAGTGGAAGAAGCTGATTCCGTCCGGTGCCGAGAAGGCCGAGCCGAACACCCCGGTCGCCACCCCGGTGTTCGACGGTGTCAAGCCTGAGGTCCTGAAGGGCCTGCTGTCCACCACGCTGCCGAACCGCGACGGCGACCGTCTGGTCGGCCCCGACGGCAAGGCCACCCTGTTCGATGGCCGTACCGGTGAACCGTACACCAAGCCGATTTCCGTTGGCTACATGTACATGCTGAAGCTGCACCACCTGGTCGACGACAAGATTCATGCTCGTTCCACCGGCCCGTACTCCATGATCACCCAGCAGCCGCTCGGTGGTAAGGCCCAGTTCGGTGGCCAGCGCTTCGGCGAGATGGAGGTGTGGGCCCTTGAGGCCTACGGCGCCGCCTACACGCTGCACGAGATGATGACCACCAAGTCCGATGACGTCGACGGCCGCGTGCGTGTCTACGGTGCCATCGTCAAGGGCGATAACCTGCCGCCGGCAGGCATCCCCGAGTCGTTCAAGGTGCTCCTGAAGGAAATGCAGTCCCTGTCCCTGAACGTCGAAGTGCTCAACGCCGAAGGCGTGGCCATCGACATGAAGGATGAGGATGACGATCCGGCCAGCTCCGCTGACGACCTCGGCTTCAACATCGGCGCCCGCCCCGACGCGGCCGCCAAGGAAGACCAGAAGGCCGAAGAGCCCGAATACCAGTGATCCCTCGGGCTGCATGCGGTCAATACGCCGCGTGTAGCTCCGCCAACGTGAAATAAATAACGTACAGAGACCTTTCCGGTTTGCACTACCCCTCAGTCAGCCTTGGCTGACAGCTCCCCTGACAAGGGGAGCTTGGGAAGGTCTCAAGAACAGAAACGGATTAACAAGTGCTGGACGTCAACGCATTTGACAAGATTCGCATCGGCCTTGCCACCGCCGATGACATCCGTGGTTGGAGCCACGGTGAGGTCAAGAAGCCTGAAACCATCAACTACCGTACGCTGAAGCCTGAGAAGGACGGTCTGTTCGGCGAACAGATCTTCGGCCCGACCCGTGACTGGGAGTGCGCCTGCGGCAAGTACAAGCGCGTGCGCTTCAAGGGCATCGTCTGCGAGCGATGCGGCGTCGAAGTGACCCGCAGCCGCGTGCGCCGTGAGCGCATGGGCCACATCGAGCTCGCCGCCCCGGTGACGCACATCTGGTTCTTCAAGGGTGTGCCTTCCCGCCTCGGCTACCTGCTGAACGTCACCCCGAAGGACCTGGAGCGCGTGATTTACTTCGCCTCCTACATGGTCACCGAGGTGAACGAAGACGAGCGTCACAACGATCTGCCGGCCTGCAGGACGAGTTCGATTCCGAGATCAAGCGCCTTGAGCAGCGCCGTGACTCCGACATCGAAGCCCGCGCCAAGAAGGTCGAAGAGGATCTCGCCGCCCTTGAGGAGGCCGGCGAGGCCAAGGGCCCGGCCCGCACCAAGTTGCGTAACGGTGCCGAGCGTGATATGGCTGCCATCCGCACCCGCTACAACGACCAGATCGCCCGTGTGGACGCTGTCTTCGACAAGTTCAAGAAGCTCAAGCCCGGCGACATGGTCGACGACGTGGACCTGTGGCGCGAGATGCAGGACCGCTACGGCGATTACTTCGACGGCTGCATGGGCGCCGAAGCCATCAAGAAGCGCCTGCAGTCCCTCGACCTGGAGACCATCTCCAAGGAACTGCGCGAGGAGATCAAGGACGCTTCCGAACAGCGTAAGACCAAGGCCCTGAAGCGCCTCAAGGTCGTCAACGCCTTCCTGACCACCGGCAACAAGCCGGAGGCCATGGTGCTCGACGTGATCCCGGTCATCCCGCCGGACCTGCGCCCGATGGTCCAGCTCGACGGTGGCCGCTTCGCCACCTCCGACCTCAACGACCTGTACCGCCGTGTGATCAACCGTAACAACCGTCTGAAGCGACTGATCGAGCTCGGCGCCCCTGAAATCATGCTCAACAACGAGAAGCGCATGCTCCAGGAAGCCGTCGACTCCCTGTTCGACAACGGCCGTCGTGGTCGCCCGGTCACCGGTGCCTCCAACCGTCCGCTGAAGTCCCTGTCCGACATGCTCAAGGGTAAGCAGGGTCGTTTCCGTCAGAACCTGCTCGGTAAGCGAGTCGACTACTCCGGCCGTTCCGTGATCGTGGTCGGCCCGTCCCTGCGCATGCACCAGTGCGGTCTGCCGAAGCCGATGGCCCTCGAGCTGTTCAAGCCGTTCGTCATCAAGCGCCTCGTGGACCTGAACTATGCGCAGAACATGAAGTCCGCCAAGCGTCTTGTGGACCGCGGCGACGCCGAAGTGTGGGGCGTGCTCGAGGAGGTCATCTCCGAGCACCCCGTGCTGCTCAACCGTGCACCTACGCTGCACCGTCTGGGTATTCAGGCATTCGAGCCGATCCTGGTGGAAGGCAAGGCCATCCACCTGCCGCCGCTGGCCTGCGCCGCCTTCAACGCCGACTTCGATGGTGACCAGATGGCAGTCCACCTGCCGCTCTCCGCCGAAGCCCAGGCCGAGGCCCGCTCGCTGATGATGGCTTCCGACAACATCCTGAAGCCGGCCGACGGCCACACCGTGACCATGCCGAGCCAGGATATGATCCTCGGTCTGTACTACCTGTCCACTGTGCTGGAAGGCGTCAAGGGCCAGGGCCGCGTGTTCTCCTCGCTGGAAGAGGCCGAAATGGCCCTCGACCGCCACGAGATCGACATGCAGGCCAAGGTGCTCATCCGCCTGCCCGAGAGCTTCGTGCTGCCGAAGAACTGGGAGCCCGGCGAAGTCAAGGTGCTCGACCCGCGCGAAGGCGAGGACGAGGTCGTCAAGGAAGAACGCTTCCACGACGGCACCGTGCTGTTCGCCACCTCCTACGGCCGCATCCTGTTCAACGAGACCCTGCCGACCGACTACCCGTTCGTCAACGAGCAGGTGGCCAAGGGCCGTCTGTCCAAGATCGTCGATGACATCGCCATGCGTTACTCCACCCAGCAGGTGGCCGCCACGCTGGATGCCCTGAAGGATCTCGCTTCACCCGCGCACCGTGGTCCGGCGTGTCCTTCGCGTTCTCCGACGTGAACGAGCCGCCCGAGCGCGACGAGAAGATCGCCGAGTACGAGGCCAAGGCCGACAAGGTCAACGCCAACTACGAGATGGGTCTGTTGACCGAGGAAGCTCGCCGTCAGGAACTCATCGACTGTGGACCGAGTGCACCGCCGAAGTGTCCAAGGAAGTCGAGGAGAAGTTCGACCCGACCTCCAACCTGGCCATCATCGTGCAGTCTGGTGCACGAGGCAACATGATGCAGATCAACCAGATTGCAGGTATGCGAGGCCTCGTGGCTAACCCGAAGGGTGAGATCATTCCTCGTCCTGTGAAGTCCAACTACCGCGACGGCCTGTCCGTGCTGGAGTACTTCATCTCCCAGCACGGTGCACGTAAGGGTCTGGCCGATACCGCACTGCGTACCGCAGAATCCGGTTACCTGACCCGTCGTCTGGTCGACGTCTCCCAGGACGTCATCGTGCGCGAAGAGGACTGCGGCACCAAGGCCGGTCTGCCCATCCGCGTCGCCGAGCGCGACAACGACGGCAACCTGGTGCTCGTCAAGGCCGCCGACGGTGGCCCGTACTCCCGTCTGCTCGCCGCCGACGTCATCGACCCGGCCGACGGACAGACCGTGCTGTACAAGCGCGACGACGCCCTGTCCATGGACGTGCTCAACGACCTCGTGGCCCACGGCGTCGAGGAAGTCAAGTGCCGTTCCGTGCTGACCTGCGAGTCCAAGCGCGGCGTGTGCGCCAAGTGCTACGGCTGGTCCCTGGCCACCAACAAGCTGGTCGATGTCGGCGAGACCGTCGGTATCGTCGCCGCCCAGTCCATCGGTGAGCCTGGTACCCAGCTGACGCTGCGTTCCTTCCACTCCGGTGGTGTGGCCGCGGCCTCCGATATCACCCAGGGTCTTCCCCGTGTCACCGAGCTTTTCGAGGCCCGCACCCCGAAGGGTGAGGCCCCGATCACCGAGTTCGCCGGCAGCATCAAGATCGTGGAGAACGATCGCGGTCGCCAGATCATCCTGACCCCGGACGCCGATTCCGGCGCACCGAAGGAAGACGGCGTGATCAAGCCGATCACCTACCAGGTCTCCAAGCGCGTGCCGCTCAAGGTTGCCGACGGCGACCACATCAAGGTCGGCACCCAGCTGGTCGAAGGTTCTGTGGACCCCAAGAAGATCCTCACCATCCTCGGCAAGCGCGCGCCAGGTCAACATCGTGGAGGAAGTGCACACCGTGTACCGCTCCCAGGGTGTGGATATCCACGACAAGCACATCGAGGTCATCGTGCACCAGATGACCCGTCGCGTGACCATCATCGACTCCGGCGACACCGACCTGCTGCCGGGTGAGCTGGTGGACAACGCCCGCTTCCGCGAGATCAACCGCAACATCGTCAAGAACGGTGGCCGTCCGGCCGTCGGTCGTCCGGCGCTTATGGGTATCACCAAGCGTCGCTGGCCACCGACTCCTGCTGTCCGCCGCATCCTTCCAGGAGACCACCCGCGTGCTCACCGAAGCCGCCCTCTCCGAGAAGGTCGACGACCTCAAGGGCCTCAAGGAGAACGTCATCATCGGTAAGCTCATCCCGGCCGTACGGGCCTCGCGCGCTACCGCAACGCCGTGTCGAGCCTGACAAGGCATCCGCGACACCATCTACCCGAACTTCGGTCTGGGCGGCGATGGCGATCTCGGCGACGCGAGCTTCTCCGACGCGACCTGTCTGACCTGAACTTCTCGAACCTCGAGTTCGGCGATCTGAAGCTCGGCGACGACTTCAACCCGGATGATTTCTACTCCGATCAGGGCGGTCAGCCTGACATCGAGGAGTAAGTGAGAAGGTCCTAGAAAGGATGCCCCTTCTAGGACTCAGATCTTGCGTTAATCGCAATAAGATGGCCCGGAACTATATCAGTTCCGGGCATCCGTATATTTGCCATTGTGATTTTCCTGTTGAACAAGAGCAGGCAGCCGCTCGTTGCTTGATTACTCAAGCCTGTTTTTCGGTGAACTGGAAGAACTGGTCTCCGATACGCACCGTGGCAGGCGCGCTGAGCTTGAGCGGTGTGCCCTTGGTGACTTGTGTCTCTTGGCCATTGGTGATGATGTAGGTGCCGTTCAACGAGCCGTAGTCCTCGATCCACAGCGCGCCATCGGTGTCGATGCTGATGGCGGCATGGTTGCGGGATGTGGTGCGGGTCGGGTCTACGATACGCACCGCCTTGGCACCCTGCGGCACATCCATGGAAGACTTGCGGCCCAGCAACGTGCTCTTATCGATCACGATGGTCTGGCCGGTGACATCGTTATGCAGCAGGTACGTCTTCTTTGGTGCCTTGGACGTGAACGAGGAGGAGAGCACGGTGCTGTCCCAATCCTCGATGTCGTTTTCGGCGGCGTGCGGTGTGGTGTCTGCCGGAGCGGTGGCAGCGGGCTCAGCGGCGGCGGCCGTGGCGGCAGGCTCTGCGGTAAAAGCGGTATTGGTTGCCGCTTCCGCGGTACTGGGCTGCCCGTAGTCGTTCTGCGGTTCGCTGTGCCAACTGCGGAATCCGGGGTGCCTTCCACCGGATCGTCAGAATACCAACCAGTTCAGGTGCTGGAGGGTAGGGAAGTTTGGCCATGATGATGCCGTCCTTTCACTGACGGGAAGCCAGAGCGGCGTTGATTGCCGGGTCGCCGAGCTGGCCCAGCCATTCGATCAGTGCCGGATAGGTGTTGGGATTACGTGCGATGCAGGCGCGTAGTTCAGGCGCGTACTGGGCAATCTGGGCGATTTGCATCTGGTCGGTGGTGGTCAGGGCCTGTTCGGCGGTGAAACCGTAAGGATTGGTGGCCACAGGCTCCTCGAATGCCGCCTGAGCCGCGGGCTGCTGAGCCTGTTCGGCGGCGGGCTGCTGGGCCGCCTGTGCCGGGGCTTCTTGATCCTGAACCGGCCCGCCGAATGCCTCGGCAGTGAACCCGTATTGCGCCAGGGTCTCGCGGGCGCGATCGTCACCGAACTCGGCGATCCAACGCTTCAAGCCGGGATAACAGCGCGGATTCACGGCGACATTGGCACCGAATTCCGGATTCTCGTAGGCGATTTTTGCCAGCAGAATCGGATCCGCGTTCGGATTCTGAACGGCAGCGACCGCAGCATCATAATCAACCATGGGATTACCTCCTTATGTTCGCTCGGTTATGCCGAACGTATGGTCCGTAGTGTTTGTAGTGTTGCGTCTTCAATGGCGCCGATATCCTCACCTTCGTCCAGCCTGAATGCGCTGAACGCATGATGTTCGGGTTCGGTCAATGGCATATCGGCCACAATCACAGTGATATTGTCGGTTCCGCCCGCATCAAGAGCGGCCGCCACCAAGCGTCCACGGCCTCCTGCGGACTGGAATGCGCCGCGGCGATGGCCGCGATCTGTTCGTCCGGCACCTCGCCATGCAATCCATCCGAACAGATGATGAAGCGGCCGGTCAGATCGGCGACATATACGTCGGGCATGATGCCATCCGGATCACCCAGACATTGTGTGATGATGTTGCGTGGAATGGTCGCCTCCGCCTCTTCCGGCAACATCTGCCCGGAATCGATGGCTTCCTGACGTTGCGAATGGTCTCGCGTGATGCGGATCAGCGAAGCGGCGTCCCACACGGGAATGATATCCGTGGCGGGAACATCGGCATGCGCCAACGGACTGAGATGGTAGGTGCGGGAATCGCCGACATTGACCACATAGGTCTGGTCCGAGAAGTCCTGATCATCGGCGTCACTGAACAAAGCAGCGCTGCGGGCGCTGGCGGAATCCGCATGATCTTGGGGCAGTACCAAACCGGAGCAGGTTGTGCCGGCCACGCCGCCAAGGCGGTCTCCCAGATCGAGAATGTCGTGCTGGGCCCGTGCCAAGGTGTCGTCGATATCCTGACGGGTGCGCGAGGGCATGGAAGCCAGCTGCGCGAAATGCTGGGCAGCCAACTGGCTTGCTTGCTCGCCGCCTTTGCCGCCGCCCATGCCGTCGCAGACCATGAACACGCCCTGTTGGGCGAATCCGGTGTCTTGGTTGTTTTTGCGCCTAAGACCCACGTCACTGGTCATCGCGATACGGATGGAGCCTGTGGTCATGACGCCTTCCCCTTCTTACGCGTGCGCTTGACATGCGTCGTGTGCGGCTTTGCTGCGTGCCCATTTGACAGTATAGCCACGCTTTTCAGGGAAAGTCGTGTACGTATCCTCCTGAAACGCGGCAAAGAAGCGAGCATTGCCTTGCGTAATTGGTCGACTCCTGTCCAATATGTGGTGGCTTGGCCCGATTCAATGTCTTGCCCCGAGAACGTGGCGTAGTCGGCTTCCCGGCCAAGCTGGATCAAAGCCTGGTCATCTGTGCCGAGTTGACGGGCGATGGCACCGGCCTGATCTCGACGAGTGCCCTTGGCTGTGATGCCGCTTTGCTCGGCAAGCATGCGTATGGCATTCCAACCTGCTGCCACACGGGCTTTCGGACTGCCATGCCGCCGCGCTCGTGCCAGCAGTATGGCCTTGAACATCAGAATCAGACCGCAGGCGATGAGTAGGGTCCACAATGGGCTGCCGTACAGGGCCACCTTGCGGGTCACTCGCCAGAACCGCGCCCAGAACAGGTTGGTCGGCGAATCATCGGCGTCGGCGCCGGCCAATGAGCTTTGGCCCTTGGCTTGCGTCTGATCGCGCAGCGGATCGGTCAACGGCACTGGTGGTTGCCGGACCAGCGTCTGCGGATTCGGCGGCGTCAGGTTCTGGTTTTCATCAGGCATCTTGGTCTCCTTGGGCGTCGGATAGAACGCCACCCATCCCAGGCCCTGCAATTTGATTTCCACCCAAGCGGTGACATCGTTGCCGGTGAATTCGATTTTGGTGCCATTGCCCGAGGTCTTCTCCGTGCGGGCATCGGTGATTTCGCCATCCTCGTTTTTCGGCAGGAAGCCCAGGACCACACGGGAGGGCAGTCCCAGATCACGAGCCATCAGTGCCATGGCGGAGGCATATTGCTCGGAGTCGCCCACCATGGCCGTGCCTGCCAGCAGCTTGTTGATGCGGTAGTTGCCATGGCCGGCATCGGAGGGATGGTCGCCTTCAAGTCCATGAGAGAACCATCCGGAGTCTTTCAATGTGTCAGCCAACGCCGTGGCTGCGGCACCGCCCGAGGACTGCCCGCCGGCAATGGACGTGGCCAGTTTGCTGGCCGAATCGGGAACATCCTGGGCTTCTGGTTGGGTGATGCGGGCCGCAGCCGCACTGCTGATCTGCTTATCGGTGGGCTTGCGGGCGATAATGCCGGATTCGGTATAGGTGAGGCCTTTACGCGTGCCGGCGGGAATAATGGCGGAATCGGTATCCGTGTTGTAGTAAAACGTGTCATTGCCGTTGTCGGCATCGTTGGCGAAGCTCACGCCAGTGGCCGCTCCCGCCAGCGGCAGCCAGGTGTCGGTCAGTCCCTGATCGACGGTGAAGGTCGCAGTGAAGGATTTACCTGCTCATCCGCCTTGATCGTGGTGCCCACGCGATGATAATTCGAGGAGTCCGTGGCTTCGGAAGAATCGGACAGGTTCCATACTGTGCCATCGAATCGATCCATCACCGCAAGTTTGACCGGTGTTCCGGCCGGCAGATTATGAACGGTCAGCAACACGTCTTTTTTGTGGTCCTTGATATAGGATCGCATGCCGCTGAGCGGGCTGGTGTAATCGTAGGGGCTTAACGGCGGATCGTAGCGGTCACGCAGCACGAAACGGTCCTGTGGCACCAGCAACGTGCCCCCGAAAGCAAGGCCGGCAGCGAGCACGACGATGATCAGCGCGGATATCCAGCGCCCCCATTCCAGCAGTTCAAGACGCCAAGACAGCCAGATAATCAGCAGCAAGGCAAAGGCAATACCGCAGATGGCGCGTTGCCAGCCGCTGTCTGTGCCCAGCAGGGCACATACGGCCACGGCCGCCGCAAGGGGCAGCACTCCCACCAGAGACAACCATGCGTTGGCATTAATGGCAAACACGCCGGTGAAGAACGTAAGCCACAGGCCGATGGTCCATACCGCCATCAGCACGCCGTCTTGCGTGCCCAGAGGCGGATCGACGGAAATAATGTACTTGAACGAGCCAAACGTCATTTCCCAACCTGAACTCAAGGTCTTCAAGGTGGGAATCACGTAATGGGACGTAGTGGAACTCAGCGTTACCACCGGGCCGATGATGAATTGGGCAAACGCCAGAAACACGATTTGCCACCACAGTCGCAACGCCGGCAACATGCCCGCCAGAGCGATGATCGCGCCCAGCAAGGTGGCCGGTACAGCGGCAATCGCCCAAGTGCCACGCCGCCGTACACGTCGATGAGATTGCTTGCGCCAGCAACATCATCGCCGCTATGAGTACGAGGCTGGCGATTCGTTTGCCCCACGGCTGGCGACTGAGGCCCATGCCGCGAAGCACATTGCCTCTGGTCATCCAGATAACCGAATGTGTGGAGTCGGCCCAGGAGCCGGTGGTGGTGGAGGTCCCGGTGTACGTGCCGGAGGAAGTGCCGGTGTATGTGCCGCTCGATCCGGCGTACGCAGCGGTATTGGTATTGGTGATACTGGACTGGTCGAAGGTCATGCGAGCACCCCCATGATCAGCGGGAGATCATCGAGGTCGCCGATGGTGGCCAATGTGAAGTTGGCGAATCTTCTGATGCCGCGATTGGCGCCGGCGCTGGCCTGCAATACCACGCAGCTGGCCGATCGGGGCAAGGCCAAGGTCATGCGCTTGATTTGCTCGATGTCTTTCAGCGATCCAACAGTGAAAAAATAGAACGAAGCATCAGGACTGTGCTTCAGCGTGCCCTCGGCGAGATTCGGATTATCCTCACGATCAGGCTCTATGGCACTGGCGTTGTCGAGGAACTCCATGGCGTTGCGCGGCTGGCCGTGCGCGTTGCCCGCGTGGCAGAACAATGGACGATCCTGCAGCAGGCATTTGACGCCGATGGAGGAGTGGATGGACACCGCCATCTCGAATTCCTCGCCGTTGACGTATTCGTCCGGGTTCACGCTGATGGTCACCGAGGTGTCGGTGCGGCGCGTGGCCTCATATTGGCGAATCATCAACGTGCCGGTTTTCGCGGAGCTCAGCCAGTGGACGTTACGCACGTCGTCGCCCGGCTCGTATTCGCGCAATCCGTAGAAGTCGAGATCATCATCCACGATCTGGCCGGATGGTTGGCCTTCCAGGTCGCGGGGCACGCCGGCATTCAGAGTATCGAGACGCACGGTACGAGGGTGGATGAATACGGTGATGCGGTCGGCCAGCTCCTTTTCGTGACGCACCAGACCGAACGGGTCTCCCTTGCGGATGCGCAATGGGCCGATGGGCAGTATTGCGCGCGATACGGTACGGAACTCCACATCGGTTTGCTTGGATTGCCCGGGAGCCAGCATGGGGATGTTGAATCGTTCATGCGCATCGCCGATTGGCAGATATCCGCGTGCCGTGGTCGTCGGCGTTCTGCCGGTGTTGTCGATGCCGACGATAACGGATACGGTGTCTCCCACGGTCACGCGATGATTGGATACGACGATGGACGCGTGGAAGCGTGTGTTGCCGAGGGAAAGCACGATTGCCGCGAGCATCATCACCATCGCCACGATGCCGAATACGAGCAGCTCATACCAGCCCAGAAACGGGAACGCAATAAGGCATGCGATGCCTGCGCCCGTTACCGCCCAGCCCAAGGGCGAGACGTAGGATGCGAAGAACCGTCTGATGCGTCTTACCGCGCGCTTGAACATGCGTTCAGCGCGCCGGCGACGGCGTAATGCGGCGGATGTAGATGCCATGGTCGGATACCTTTCCGGGCCCTATCAGGAACCGATGGTGGGGGAGGGAACGTCTTCGAGCACCTGTGCGATCAGGCTTTCCGGAGTCGCGCCATCGAAGGTGGCTTCCGGAGTCAGCGTGATACGGTGTGCGAGCACGGCCACTGCAAGGTCCTTGACGTCATCCGGCACCACGTAGGCACGGCCATCGGCCGCGGCCAGATACGGGCGCATCGGGTCAGTGCCAAAGCGCCACGCATGGAGGAGCCGACCGTGATCTTCTCGTTGTGGCGGGTCGCCTCGACGAGCCTGACGATGTATTCACGAATCGCATCATCCACATAGATTTCGGTGGCCACCTGACGCAGCCGCATGACATCGTCACCGCTCAGCACCGGGGAAATGGTCTGCGCACGGTCGGTGATATCGACCTGCTTGAGGATATCGACGGACACATCATGGCCCGGGTAGCCGATTGACGTCTTGATAAGGAATCGGTCCATCTGCGCCTCAGGCAGCTTATAGGTACCGAGCTGCTCGATGGGGTTCTGGGTTGCGATCACGATAAACGGCTGCGGCACATCATGTGTGACGCCGTCAACGGTGACTTTCTGCTCTTCCATAACCTCCAGAAGTGCGGACTGCGTCTTCGGCGATGCACGGTTGATCTCATCGGCCAGCACGATGGAGGCGAAAATCGGGCCTTCGCGGAACTCAAATTCTCCGCGCTTCTGATCGTAGAAAGTCACACCCACCACATCCGAAGGCAGCAGATCGGGCGTGAACTGAACACGCTTGAAACCGGTGGAAATGGAATTGGCCAAGCCTCGGGCCAACTGGGTCTTACCGGTGCCGGGGTTGTCTTCAAGCAGAATATGGCCACCGACCATCAGTGCGGTGACGCATTGCTTGATAGGGATGGTCTTGCCGATAACCACCTTGGAGACATTTTCGACCAGCGCATTGAAGGACTGCTGGAAATCCCGGACCTGAGCCGTGGGCTGGGGCAGTAGTCCGGAATTGATGCTGGCGGGCAGTGCCGATGCGGCTGCTTGCGCGGCTTTGCTCGACTGACGCTGCGGCTGTGATTGCGGCTGGGATTGCGCGGTGGCCTGCTGCGGGATGGCTGGCGTCGATCCCTTGCGCGGCTTGAGCACGGTGCTGTCATCGCCCGCAGGAATGGAGGCGGCATCAGTAGTAGGAGACGGCTTTTCTGACGGCGCTTGTGACGGCCGCTGCGGCAGGTTAGGCAGCGCAACGGACTGCGGCGCCGACTCGGTGCTTGGGGTCGTGCCGGTGTGTGGTGCGGATGCCAGGTGCGTGGCGTCGGACAAGTGCGTGCTGTCGGATAGCTGCGTGCTGTCGGACAGACGGGTCGTGTCAGACAACTGCGTCGCGTCATCGATGTTCTCGCTCATGGATGTTCTCCTACTGCTTGTGAATGGTGGTTGACGATATTGGGGTATTGCCGAAACCAAGAATCCAGGGGTTCTTGGCCAAAGTGGTGACATCGGTACCGGATTTGAGCGACTTGGTCCCCTCCGAGGAGTCAGAGGGACGTGTGCCCGCGACGCTGCCTCCGTCCGCAGTGTTGTCGAGACCGGAGTATCCCGGCCCGCCGGTGACTTTGACGCTCCACGCGTAGTTGCCATCGGCGGCCACGGCCAAGTCGGTGACATCCAATGGCTGGCCGGAGTTCCACGTGAACGGTTGGCCATTGATGATGATTTGTACAGTGGCCGACTTGCCATAGACATCAACCGAACCGCCGGTGACGTTAATGACGTGAGCGTTGTCTGACCAGCGCAGCTCCTGCGGTTTGTTGATTACAGCCTTCTTCTCATAGGTGTAAGGAGCGCCATTGTGCGGGCCTCCGGTGACGGCGTCGCTGGTAGCGCCGTTGAACACCTGTTGCACCGATGCGGTGTTGCATTTGGCCCAAGGACTCATTCGGAAGTCGAGTGAGTTCCGGTTAGTAGCTGTACCGGAATCGATGCCATCGGCAGTCACGCTGTAGGACTGCGCATGTCCCTGCTTGGTCCAATGCACGGTGCATGTACTGCCGGATCCGGTGGTGTAGACGTCAGTGGGCGGCTGGACCTTGTACTGCGGGACAAAGCTGCTCTTGCCCGTGCCGGAGGAAGCATCGCGCTGCGGCACCACGGTGGCCGTTACGGTGATTTCCCGGGTGTTCAAATCGTTCTCATTGATATCGAACGTAGCGCCACTGTCACTGCAATCGATGGTGTCCTTGACGTCTCCTCCCAAGGAAATTCGCCGGCAGCCGGCATTGCGGTTATTGCCGAGAGTGACTTTCGCCGTTACCGTGGTGTCGTCGTTCGACAACGCAATGTTCGGCGCATCCGGGTCTCCCCAGATCTTCTCTGACGGCGATGCGGCGGACTCGGCACTCCAATTGATTTTGTTATGGGCTTTGACGGTCGCCGTAATGGCGGTGCCATCGGAAATGTCGTTGTTGTTGAACGTAAACGACAGCTCGGTGGCCGTATTGCCGGTTTCCTTGGTCTGCGGAGCACCTGCACCGGTGACGGTCACTGAATAGTTGTCGACGGCGCTGAAATCACCGCTCGGCGCTTTCCACGTCACCTTGGCGGTTTTATTGCCACCTGTGACCGTAACATCGGTGGGAGCGGACGGCACCTTGTCCGGTGTGGCTTCGACGGCGGTGGACGGCTTGGACCAGCCGACGTCATTTCGCGCGGCGACGGTGAAGGAATAGGTTTTGCCGTTCTTCAGACCAGTGACCTGGCATGAGGTGACGGTACCGCAATCCTTCTCTCCGGTGACGGCACCGGTCCAACTGACCTTGTAGTTGGTGATCGGGCTGCCATTGGCGGCACCGGGCGTCCATGTGAGGCTGACCGCGCTGTCCTGCGGTTCCCCGGCTACGGGGGAGAGCAGTGGCGGCTCGGGCTTGTCGATCACGGACACGGTAATCGATGCGGTGACTTCACGATCCTTGGACTTGGTGCCGTCTTGCACGGTGACGAGCACGGTGTTCGTGGAAGCACCTACATCGATGCGACGGCGATGGTGATGTTTCCGGAGGCATCGCATCCGGCGATGGTGAGTTTGGCGGCGTCATCCGCCTTGCAGCTGATGACGGTCAGCGAGGAATCGGGGAACGGATTGTACGCGCCGGTAAGCACGTTCACGGCATCGCTGGCACCGGCCTTGATCTTCAACGTCTTGTTGCCGACGCGTGTCAGCGGACGGGTCGAAGACACTACGCGCACGGTCACACCGGCATTCACGGTGCCCGCGCGTATGCGATTTGCACGGGAATGGACGCGGTGGTGCCAGGAGCGGCATCCTTGGTGGCGGAAACCTGCAAGCTACCGGAACGGGACAGGTTTGCGGTGATTTGCCTGGATGATGAGCTTCCACCGGAATACGTGTATTGCTTTTCGTCGTCATACACGCCGGACGGTGCATGGGTGAGCGCCGTCAGATCAACGGTCTTGGGGTCCGCGCCCGCCTCGACATCAATAGTGGAGGACGAGAACGTGGGCGGCGGCACATCGCGGCCTATCACCGTGATCTGGAGAGTGATCACTGCGGAATTGATGATCTTGGTCTTATCCGATCCCTGCTTGCCATCCACAGCGGTAAAGGTAATGGAGGCGGGGCCTGCGTAGTCTTTTGCCGCAGTGAACTTCAGGGTCTTGTCGTTCACGTAGAAATCGGAGTTGGAAGCCTTGGTGGCGCTGACGGAATCAGCGCTTTCGATATACGGTTCCTTGCCGGCGCGACGCGGACATAGTCATTGATGTTGATTTCAATGGTCTCGCGCGAGTTGACCTTCAATTCCGGTGCCTTGGGACGCAGCGTGGGCGGAAAGACACCATAGGCCGGTACCTGGATGAACGCGGTGGAGGTGATGTTGTATTTCGTATTGGTCACCGTGTAAGGCACGGCTCGCGCCTGTGACGTCAGGTCGACGGTGATGGTGGTCGAATGCTCGCCGCCCTTGACGTGAGCGTGAGCGCTGGCGGAGGGATGCACGCCGACCTTGAGCTCATTGGCTGTGCCGGAAGGATTGGCGATCCACTGGGAAACATCCACATCCACGGACTTCTTATCGATGGTGGCGGCGGACGGCACACGATAGTCGTAGGCGGTAGGCGGCTCGATGGCGGCACTCGGATCCACGTTTACCGTGAGGGTGGCCGTATCGGACAAGCCGGCCTTGTCTTTGACCGTGTAGGCGATATAGTCGGTGGTGGCGCTGCCGGGCGTGGTGAAGGAGATCATATTGTCTTTCACGCTCACCCCGTCGAGACTTGGACCTCGACATGCTTGTCGACGGTCAGATTGGTGTTGTCGCCGGAGATGTCGTTCTGCGCGACCGGCACGGTTGCGGCCGTATTGGGCCTCAACGTGATTTCGTCATCCCTGGCGTATACGCCGGAGTCGGACGATCCTTGGAATACGCCCACGCGGATCTGCGCCTGTGCGCGCTGACCGGTCCAATCCTCCACGGCATAGGAGAAGGTGTCGGTGCCGGACGAATCCGGATACGCTTCATAGACCAAGTAGTCGGAACCGACTTCGGATATGCGGCCCAGCGTGGGTGCCTTGTTGCCCAGACCCAACAGCTGATCGTCGTCGCCATCCGTGTCTATGCCGGTCAGTGTGATGGGGATGCGGACCTTCTGCCCGGCGGCAACCTGCGCTTCGGCGTCATGCGGGGTTGGCGCGGCCTTGCTCGCTGCGTCGCTCTTATGCACGGTAATGGTGATATTGGCGGAAGCCACATTACCCAGATTGTCTTCAACCGTATAGGTGATGGGGAAGTTGCCGGTCTCGCTGGATGCTTGGTAGCGGACCGTGTCTCCAGAGACGAAGGCCAGACCCTTGAACGTCCCCTTGTCGTATTGCAGGTTGTTCTTGAGTTTGACCGTGGTGCCATCCGAGTAGGCCACATGGTCAAGCACATCCACGGACACGATGCCGTCGGTACGCACCTGGGCATTGATATTGCTGGCCTTGGGCACTGAATTCGAGGTGGCCAGAGCCGGCGGCTGCAACACGATGGTGCCCTTGGCGGTTCCGGAGGCGTTGGCCACGGTGTAGGTAAGGGCGACGGGCTTCGTGGGCACCTGACGCGCGGTGATATACACGCGCTTATGGCTGACGAGACCAACCTTGATGCCGGAGTCGGCCGGTGCGCTCACCGTGGTGACGGACAGCACACCGCCCATCGGATCGACGTCATTGGTGAGCGGCTCCACAATGGCGGTATTATCCGCGCCAAGCAGGGCGACATCGTTGGCGGCAACCGGTTTGGCGGCCTCGCCGGTGGCAGGCTGCACCTCGACTCGAGCCAATCCGGTGGCCGGAATCGAACCTTGAGTAATGATGTAGGGCACATAATAGGTGCCGGGATTGGTGGCCTTGAACGTCAACGACATATCCGCCGCATTGGTGGTCGTCGAAGCGCCGTTGGGCGTATCCACCTGAGTCAGTTGTGCCGGCTGCAAGGAAGTGCCATGCACATAAGAGGACAGCTTGACGACGGTATCCGTGTTGGGAACGGTGGTTTTCGCTACCGGGTCGATGACCGCGGCCAAGGTGTTCGCGGGCTTGACCGAGAAATACACCATGCCGGTGCCGGTTGCCGTGCCGTCGGAGACGGTGACCTCGACGCCCACACGTCCCGACGCCAGCGCACCGGTGTTGAACGTAAGCTGCCGTCGGCTCGGGTGGACACCTGCACCTGGTCGGTGTTCTGGGCCACAGCGGAGACCAGAGTGAGCGGGTCTCCATCCGGATCGTTGAAGCTGCTCAGCGCATTGGCGGTATAACTGGCTCCCTGCTCACATCGATCTCGGGAGGAGTGTCGAACTGTACGGGAGCGTGGTTGCCTCCATCATTCAGGGTTACGGTCACCGTGGCGGAAGAGGTCTGGCCGCGACCATCGGAAATATCGTAAGTAAAGGTAACGGTGCCTGCGGATGCGGCGGAGGCATCGAGTTGCAGATACCGGCCGTCGTAAATCGGCGAAATGGTGACGTCTTTGTTGTTTGGTGCGCCAACCTTGGTGATTTTCAGTACGGAACAATCGGTCTGCTCGTCATTGCGCAGCGCGTCGAGAATCTGTTCCGAACCGGCTCGTGCGCCGATTTCATCATCCTCGGCTTTGATTTGGCCGGATTGTGCGGAACAGGTCTTGGAGAAGTCGTGGTGGTTGTTGGCCGAGTCGTTGTTCTGCTGTTCTTTCTCGGTCTGCTCGGTCTGTATTTTGTTCCACTGTATTTTGATGACTTTGGTGGAATCCTCAGGGTTCCACACATTGCCGTTAACCGTGTCGTTGAGCACCACAAGGCGATGGTTGGTGCGGAACACCAATTCGGAAGTAGTATTGACGGATTCGAGGGTTTGCGGCTTGACGCTGGTATCCGTGGGGGAGCAGGCGCGAATGTAGTTGCTGGCCTTCTGGCTCCAAGCCGAGTACACGCAGCCCTTGGACGATACCGGTCGTGCCGGATTCGCCTTGCCCCCGTTGGCTATGAAATTCGCCTTGGCATTGGACTTCAACGGGATAAGCGCAAGGCCTCTCGGTGATGCCGCGGCCACCCAATCGGACTGTACGTCATCGGTGGGAGGCTCCTGAAGGGTGAGGGTGCCGGTCGTGTCGACATCGACGCGGCCGCCCTTGAATATGACGGTTTTGCCGGTTGCGATTACCGGCGTGCTCCCGATGACGGTAAAGCTTTCAACGGTCTGCTGCTTGCCGTCGGTCAGCGATTCGAGGGTTTTGGCCTTGGCGCTGCTGGGATTGTCAAGACGCAGCACCATACCGTCGGATGGACGGTATCCGTAGACCTTGCCATCGTGGGTTACTGCGATGCGCCCGCCCTCGCCCAGCTTTATTTTCGGATCGGAAGTGGTGGGGGTCACGGAATCAAGGTTTTCCGACAAGCCGGTCCACACATTGCCGGTCTTCTCGTTGATCAGGGCTGCGGTATCCCCGCCGACCACAGTGGTGGTGTTGGCTTTGATGTCGGTCTTGACACCGGTGCTGACCGTGGATGCCTTGATGGTGGAGGCTTTGGTCGTTTCGGTCAGGATGGTGTCGCCATTATGCTGTGCGATGTCGAATCGTGGGGCGGAGGAGGAGACGCCGGCGTCGGCCTCCTTGTTCTTTACGTTGAATCGTGCGGCCTTCTGGTTTTTCAGCGAAGTGACCCATACGGTGCCATCGTCCAGTTGCACATGGCGGCGCGTGACGGTGCTCATGATCACCACGCCGGCAACAAGTCCCAGAAGCAGCAGGAGCGTGATTACGGGAACCGTCACGTATGCCTCCGGAGGCATAAGGCGGCGCAAAGCCGCGCTGATGCGTCGGCGACGATCGTATGACTGGGACGATGTG
>ENA-OQHA01000528-OQHA01000528.1-human-gut-metagenome-genome-assembly--contig:-NODE-528-length-18856-cov-2.578621_pt1 | contig 18856 bp, 24 predicted proteins | sample MGYA00242558_ERZ504707 | MGnify/ENA primary metagenome ERZ504707 (study PRJEB26092, sample SAMD00036197) | human gut metagenome | host: Homo sapiens | study: EMG produced TPA metagenomics assembly of...
TCCGTCTACCAGCGCTTGCCACAGCGCTTGCCACCATTGCCGGGCCTGCCACCGGCGCCCCACGGCCCGCGCCCCTCGGCATGCAGCACACCCAGATGATGCTTCATGGCGACCAGCATGATGTGCGTATCTTCCAAGCCAAGATGTCGTTCGCTTTGGATGCATCCAACGCGCCCTGACGTTTGGCATACGCATCCAACGTATTGTTGCCGTGCGGATGCTCATCATCGGGAATCGACCCTCATCCCAACGACGGCTCATCGGCAATGTGTCGATGATCGTGATATTGCCGGCACGATAGCTTTCCGCATATCCGGCGACGTTCAGCATGAAAAAGCTATGCTCGAACCGGGCGTTATGCGCAACATATGGCTGCTGTTCGAGTCGTTGCAGCAATCCGATCTGAGCTTCGGGCCATTCGTCGAACAGACGAAAGTCCGCGCTGGCGCGATCGCGCACGTCAATACCGGTAAGGTCGAGAATCAGAGGATTGCCAAGCAGCGCATTCTGCGCGGGAACGCCGAAGGAAAGACGTGCCTGGCATATGCATCGCCGGTCTCGTAATAATCCTGTTCGTAGCGGTAGCCCGCGGGCTCGCCGGCAGGACGAGGCGAGATCATGTTCATGAATTCGAATCCGGCATCGATGATGTACACGCGAGCCGGATCCGTACCCGTAGTTTCGATATCAATGCCCATCACCGTGTCGACGTCACGGCCGGAAGGTAGGCGTCACGCCAATCCGACTTTTTGTAATCCGCCAAACGTCGGTCCTGCGCGGCTTCCGCCGAGTCAGCGGAACCGCCAGCGGATCCGAGGGAACCATAGTCGAACACCTTCGAGCCTCCCGGACTCGTCACCCCGCTCAAATTCGCGCGTGACATGGCGTAATCGCTGGCACGCTTCTGTTCACGTTCCGCGGCACGACGTTCGGCACGGCCATTGACGATCTGCGCGGTACGATCCTGAATATCGTTAAGATTCACGAGGCTTTCCGCTCCGGCAACAGACTGCAGCACGGGCACTATCACCCGTTCCCGCCGCTCTTCGGCAATCGTCCACAATCCCATCGCAGCACCAATGCGCCGCAACACGGCAATTTCGTCGCACAACCTACGGTTCGCATAGGCGAGCGCGCGAGGCAAACGGTATGAAGCGATCAGACGGTCGAAATCCGTCATGAAGGTGGTATTGCATTGCGCGATGATGGATTCGAGCCGGTCACGGACCGCTAAATCCTTTTTCAGCAGATTATGCAACTGTTGGACGGATAGTACCGAATCCTGCATGGGATCCGTTTTCTCCGAGGTCGACGAAAACGTGGTATCCGCGGCATTCAGAACGGCGATCAGGTCGATGCCTTGGCTTTTGGCGGCTCCGATGCCGTGTTCCAAGTCGAGAGACATGACCCAATGCCAGTCGATGCGCTCATTGTCGGCGTTTTTCGGCATCGATGCGACCATTGGCTGATGTCTTGTTTGGCTTCGGTAAGCAGGAACGGCCCGTCTTTGCTTCGTTCATACTTTGCATGGTAGCCGAGAGGGGGCGCAGTACACGTCGGCGCGTACAAAAAACCATGATGCTTCTCGGATAGCGCAATCTTAAGTTTTTTGAGATTCGAAAGGTTATCTTGGGTTCGTTTTATTTCGTTGATTTTCGGTAAGAGAAAGAACAATGCTACGAAAAACGATTATGTTCACCAAGCATTCGTCGTCAGGATACGATCATGCGCGTTGCAGACGGAGCACGACGTCGCGTACGAAATCATTCCATCGCAACGCGAACGCCGATATTGTCGATAATGCTGCGAAATGCAAACATGGTTACGCTCATACGTGCGTCTGCCGTGGGGAGTGTGATGCGTGCGCGCGTTGCACTGGTTATGCGCATGGTGGTATGACGAAAAAATGACGGTATGACAAAAGGGAGAGGCCTGTGGACCTCTCCCCTGCAGGATATTCCGCGGATTGCGCAACGATAGGATTCCGTGACAATCGGATTCCGCAGCGTTTTTCGCCGCGCATGTATGCGATTTGCGACGTGCGCTCCTGGTTTACAGTTCGAATCCGAGTTCGGCGGCGGCTTCGGTGGGAACCGGATCGTCGCACCAGAAATCCTCAAGATTCTCGTTGGTGGCGAGGCTGCGGATTTCCGCCTTGTCGATATACAGTTCGCCGCTCAGATGGTCGGTTTCGTGCTGGAAGATGCGGGCCGGCCAGCCGTGCAGATGTTCCTCATGCTGTTTGCCATCTTCATCCTGCCAGCGGGCGGTGATGTCGAGCCAGCGCTTGCGTACCGCCTGATAGCCGTCGAAGCTCAGGCAGCCTTCGTAGAAGCTGCGGGTTTCGGTGCGATCGGCTCATAGCTGGGGTTGATGATGACGTGGAATGGGAATTCGGCCGCTTCGCGCGGGTCATCGTCATCGTCGTCGCGCACATGGTCTTCCACCACGGCAAGCGCCAGTCCGAGGCCGATCTGGTTGCGGCGAGACTACGCCCGGCGCTTCGATCATGGTGACGCGCATGGTTTCGATGAGCTTGTCAAGTGTCTTGCGGCTCAGTTGGCTTCGTAGGCTGCGGTCTGCTGGCGCAGTACCGGTTCACCTGCCTGCACGATGGGAAGCAGCTGTTCCTTGCCGCCGGTTTTGATGAGCTTTTCGACCTCGCGGTTGAGCTCGAGGTTGACTTTCGAGTTACGTCCAAACATGGGGTTCCTTCGCGGATTGGTTCGGGATTTTGGATTGCCAAATACTGTGTATCGGCGGTGTGATTACAAGGCGAGTTCTTCGGCCACGACTTTGGCGAGACGGTCGCAGACCTCGTCGGCCTGCTGCTGGGTTTCCGCTTCAGCCATGACGCGCACGAGCGGTTCGGTGCCGGAGGGACGCAAGAGCACGCGGCCGGTGTCGCCGAGCATTTTCTCTTCGCGTTCGACGGCCGCCTGCACTTTGGCGTTGGTTTTGGCTGCGAGCTTGTCGACGTTTGGCACATTGATGAGGGTTTGCGGCAGTTGCGGGAAGTCGGATGCGAGTTCTTTGAGACTCTTGCCGGAGTTGACCACTTCGTTGCACAAGTCAGTGCGGTGAGTGTACCGTCGCCGGTGGTGGCGAATTCGCGGTTGATCACGTGGCCGGACTGTTCGCCGCCGAGCGAATAGTCGCCGCGCAGCATTTCCTCAAGCACGTAACGGTCGCCCACGCCGGTTTGCACGGTTTTGATGCCCATGGAACGCAGGGCGAGCTTCAGACCGAGGTTGCTCATCACGGTGACCACGAGGGTGTCGTGGTTGAGTTTGCCCGCGTTTTTCTTGGCACGTGCAAGAATGCCCATGATCTGATCGCCGTTGACCATATTGCCTTCGCCGTCTACGGCAAGGCAACGGTCGGCGTCACCGTCGAAAGCCACGCCCAAATCGGCACCGGAGCTTTGACCATGGCCTGCAGCTGTTCGGGATGCGTGGATCCGGCGTTCTTGTTGATGTTGTAGCCGTCTGGCGAAGCGTTGATCACGATCATGTCGGCCCGGCGCGGCGCAACGCTTCGGCGCGACCACGGAGGTGCGCCGTTGGCGCAGTCAGCCACGACTTTCAAGCCTTTCAACGGTGTCGGCTGGGACTTGTCAGGCCCGATGGGGGCGATTGTGGATACCAGATGGTCGATGTACAGGTTGGTTGCGGTTGCCGTGTCGTGGCTGATACGTCCCACGCCTGCACCGGTCGGGCGTTCCCAATCCTGGCCGAGCACGTTTTCGATTTCGTCTTCTTTGGTGTCAGGCAGTTTGAATCCGCCGCGTGCGAAGAATTTGATGCCGTTGTCGGGCATCGGATTGTGGGATGCGGAGATCACGGCACCCATTTCCACGTTCAGCACGGAGGTCAGGTATGCGACGCCAGGGGTTGGAATAATGCCCGCGTCGATCACATCGAAACCGCCTGCGGACATGCCTGCGGACAGTGCCGCTGCAAGAAAATCGCCGGAAACGCGAGTATCGCGGCCGACCAGTGCACGGCGACGACCGTCGAATTCGCTTTTGTCTCCATCATCGCCAAGCACGCGCACCGCAGCATCGCCCAAATCCAACGCAAGCTGTGCGGTCAAAGCCCTATTCGCCAATCCTCGAACACCGTCTGTTCCGAACATACGTGGCATGAGTCTCAAGTCCTCGCTATCTCAAGTTATATTGCCGTGCACCATCGTACTCAACGGGTTCACCATTCAACGAAATAGTCGACAGCATGTTGCGATACCTGCATACTGCAGTATGCGATGTCATGCAAACCGCAGTATGCGACGTCGTGAGATTTCCGCAATCTCAAGTTTCTTGCGATCTCACTTCCATCCTCCGATTCCGACCGGCTGGGTCATTATGGGTCCGAAAGACCCATTGTCCATAACCGTTATGGGACTTTGTTTGGAATGGCTTGTCTGGAAGCAAACAAGCCCGGACTGGCAGCGGGATAAGTCACGCCGTCAGTCCGGGCTTATGATGCAATATCACAGAGTGATATCAGAAGTAGCTGCCAAAAAACAGCTACCGTGGTGATGTCAGGAACGGCATCAGAGGGACGCGTTGAAATCGCGCACCTTGAGCGTGCGACGTGACGATTCGACATTGCCGCGCACAATGCGCTGCAACGCGTTGTCGGCGTCGGCATGCGAAGCCAGCCAAGCATCACCGAGATCCACCAGCGTGGCCGGATCGGCATAGCTCGGGTACAGGCCTTCCAGCAGAGCCTCAGCCATGTGGAAGGTCTTGTTCTTCCAAATCCAGTCGGCAACCTCGAAATACTTGGCCGCGTACGGTTCAGCCAAGTCGGCACGTGGAGTTGATGCGAAGCCGCGGGCTACGGATTCCAGCTGCATGTTGGTCAGCTCGTCGTTGTGCAAAGCCTCGTTCCAAGCCCATTCCTTGGCTTCTGCAAGGCCTGCGACCGCACGTGCACCCAATGCGAACTCACGGTTCTCAGTGGTTTCACGCTTGGCAAGTTCCGCGTCGATGTCGCTCTGGCCGATGGCGTTGATCGTGCTCAGCGCGTTGATGATGGTCCAACGGAAATTATTGTCGATCTCCAAGCCTTCAAGCTTCACGGAACCATCGAGCAGACCCTTCGCATTCGCTTCGAACTCAGCATCGCCCGGCTCACCATAACCCAAGTAGGCGGTGATCAGCTGGAACTGCTCGTCGGAACCGGCTTCGGCAGACTGAGCCAGCTTGAACAGTTCGGCAGCCACATGCTCCACCACTTCGGCACGGTCGGCCGGAGCGGTGTAATGCCATGCGGTGGTGCTGACCTGCGCCAGAGCGTAACGGAACGTGGTGGACTCATGTTCCGTGGCAAGCGCAGCCAAAGAGGTTTCGATGAACTGCTTTGCCGGCAATTCGCCGTCGCGGGTCATATCCCAGAATGCAAGCCAAATCACGGAACGAGCCAACGCATCGTCGAAACGATACAGGTTCTCCGCAGCGAACTTGAGGCTCTTCTCGTCGAAGCGCAGCTTCGTGTATGTCAGATCGTCGTCATTCACCAAAATCAGCGCCGGACGTGCCTTGCCGGCGGCTGCTTCGACAATCGTCAGTTCGCCGTCAACATCAAGTTCGAACTGGTCGGTACGCACGATCTTGCCGGTTTCCGGATCCTCATTGTAGAAGCCGACAGCCAGACGATGTGCGCGCAGCACCGGATGCTCAGCCGAAGCGGACTGGCGCAACGCAAGCTGGCGAATCGTGCCATCCTCGTTTTCCTCAACTTCGGTGGCGATGGTGTTGATGCCGGACTGTTCAAGCCACTGGCGCTCCACGCCTTGAGATCGCGGCCGGACGTCAACTCGAGTTCAGCCAGCAGATCGGCGAGCGTAGCGTTGGAGTACGCATGCTTGTTCAGATAATTGTTGATGCCCTTGAAGAACTTCTCACGACCCACATAGAACACGAGCTGCTTCAACACGGAAGCGCCCTTGGCATAGGTGATGCCGTCGAAGTTGACGTACGTGTCGTTCAGATCGTTGATCGGCGCGACGATCGGGTGGGTGGTGCTCAGCTGGTCCTGGCGCAGTGCCCAGCTCTTCTCGCCGGAGCTGAATGTGGCCCAAGCGTCCTTCCATTCCGTGGCTTCGGCAGTGGCGAGAGTGGACGTGAACTCGGCGAAGGATTCGTTGAGCCACAGGTCGTTCCACCACTTCATGGTCACGTAGTCGCCGAACACATGTGTGCAAGCTCGTGCAGCACGGTGACCACGCGGCGCTCGGCATACGCGTCGGTGACCTTCGATTCGAACACGTACTGGTCGCGGATGGTGACCATGCCGATGTTCTCCATAGCGCCGGCGTTGTATTCCGGCACGTAAATCTGGTCGTACTTGGCGTACGGATACGGCACGCCCCAAGTCTTCGCATAGAAGGCGAAACCCTTCTTGGTGATGTCGAACAGGTAGTCGACATCCTTGGCGAACGCTTCGGCGAGCGCCTGACGGCAGTACATGGCCATCGGCACGGTGCGACCGTCTTCGTTGGCGTATTCGGTGTGCCATTCGGCGTACGGTCCGGCGCAGATGGCGGTGAGGTAGGAGCTCATGGTCGGCGTGGATTCGAACACCCACAGCTTGGTGGTTTCGGCTTCGTGCGTGCCGAGCGTGCCCTCTTCGGTAACGGTTTCATTGTCGGTCACGGATGCGGCAGGCATGTTGGAGGTGACGATCCACGACTTGGCTGCAAGCACGGAAAAATCGAACACGGCCTTGATGTCGGGCTGGTCGAACACGGCATACACGCGGCGGGCATCCGGCACTTCGAACTGAGAGTACAGGTAGATGTTGCCGTCGGAAGGGTCGACGCTACGGTGCAGGCCTTCACCGGTGTTGGAATACTGGCACAGTGCCTTGACGGTCACTTCGTTGTGCACTTCGAGGTTCTTCAGTTCGATACGGCTGTCGGCGAACGCTTCAGCCGGATCGAGAGTTTCGCCGTTGAGTACGATTTCGCTCACTTCGGTGGCGATCAGGTCAAGGAAGCTGGTAGCTCCCGGCTCAGCGTCGAACGTGATAGTGGTTTCGGAACCGAAATTCTTGGCTCCACGGGTCAGATCAAGTTTGACCGTGTAATGAACCGGTGCTGCGATAACGCTTTTGCGTCTTCCGCTTCGATTCGGGTGAGATTTGCTCCTGGCATGTCACTCCTTATTTGTGTTGAGATTCCTATTTATTGAATAGGAGACGGCGCAACCGGTTGTGCCGGTTACGCGTCCTTCTTTTGATTATGTAATCAACAATTATTGACGATCTGTCGATATTTCAATACTATTCCAATATTGATTTCGCTGGAATCGGCGATATTGCGAAAAATATTGACTATCTGTCGATTCATCATTGCGCTGCGTTCAATCCCATCGCTTCGTCAACATCCTGTGCGATATCGGCTACGACCGGAACGATCATCGGCTTGCGATGCAGCTGACGTGCGACCCAGCTACCCAACGTACGACGCATGATCTGCTGCAACTTGTATGTATCGTGCGTGCCAGCCATCATCGCATCCTGCAATTGCTCGACGATCTGATGACGAACCTTGTCGAATTCGCTTTCGTCTTCGGCCACCGCGTTGAGATAGATCTTCGGACCTGCGACAACGTCAGCCGTTTCCGTATCGACGACGACGAAGCTCGACACGAAACCTTCCGTGCCAAGAATACGACGCTTCTCAAGCTCGTCCTCGGTAAGTTCGCCAACGGAATCGCCATCGACGTACACGTAGCCGCATGGCACGGAACCGACAACAGCAGCTTGGCCGTGGTACAAATCGACCACATCGCCGTCTTCGGCAAGCACCACATTCTGCGGATCGACGCCCGTCTTGACCGCGATCATGCCGTTGGCCACCAAGTGACGGTTCTCGCCGTGGATCGGCATGGCGCACTTCGGCTTGACGATGTTGTACATGTACAGCAGTTCGCCCTCATTGCAGTGGCCGGACACATGCACGGCGGCATTGTCTCGATTGACCACACGAGCGCCAAGCTGCACCAGCTTGTTGATGATCTTGTACACGCCATGCTCGTTGCCCGGAATCAGGGACTCGCAAGAATGACAGTGTCGAATTCGTTGATGGTGATGTCGCGATGATTGCCGTCGGCGATACGGCCAAGCGCGGCCATCGGCTCGCCTTGGGAACCGGTGCACATGTAGACGAGCTTGTCGTCCTGCACATCATGGGCCTTCTTCAGGTCGATGACCGTGTCTTCCGGAAGCCTCAAGTAGCCCAAATCCGCAGCGATGGACATGTTGCGAACCATGGAACGGCCCACGAACACCACCTTGCGACCGTACTTGTGGGCGGCGTCCACCACCTGCTGCACACGGTGCACATGGCTGGAGAAGCTGGCCACGATGATCTTGCGCGTGGCCTGGGCGAACGCCTGATCCAGCGCCGGGCCAATGGTGGTTTCCGGCTTGACGAAGCCTGGAACCTCAGCGTTGGTGGAATCCATCATCAGCAGATCCACGCCCTTTTCGCCGAGCTTGCCGAACTCCACCAAATCAGTGATGCGATGGTCAAGCGGCAGCTGGTCAAGCTTGATATCGCCGGTATCGATGAGGCTTCCGGCCGGAGTCTGCACGAACACAGCCAGAGCGTCCGGAATGGAATGCGTGACGTTCACGAACTCAAGATTGAACGGACCGACCTTCAGCTTGTCACGACCCTTGACCTCAACCAGTCGCGGATTGATGCGATGCTCCTTGCACTTGGCTTCAACGAAAGCAACGTGAGCTTGGAACCAATCAGCGGAATGTCGGGGCGGAGCTTCAGCAGATACGGCACGCCGCCGATATGATCCTCGTGGCCGTGGGTAAGCACCAGAGCCTCGACCTTGTCGAGACGGTCCTTGATGTAGTGGAAGTCAGGCAGAATCAGATCGACACCCGGCTGCTCCTCTTCGGGGAAAAGCACACCGCAGTCGATGAGCAGCAGGTGGCCGTTGTATTCGATCACGTTCATGTTACGGCCGATTTCGCCCAGGCCACCAAGCGGCACGATGCGCATGGAGCCCTTACGGTACTTCGGCGGAGCGATCAACACGTCATCCTGCTGGGGCGCGGTGGTCTGCGGAGCAAGACGGGAATTGCGACGGCTTCCAGCAGAAGAGCTTGCCGCGCTGGAGTTCTTGGAACCTCTGGAGTTCTTCGTGTTCTTTGCGGCCTTCACGTTTTTCGTGCTCTTCGAGCCCTTGGAGGAGCCGCTGCCGTTGCCGCGAGAACCGCCACGAACGGAACCGGACGCATCGCCCGCACGATTGCCACGGCCACCGCCACGGCCAGAAGACTTCGCCTTCTTGGAAGTCGTTTCAGCCTTGCTGACCTTCTCAGAGCTCACAGACTTCACGGATTTCACATCCGCGGTCTGCGTGTTTTCAGTGCGCTTGGCAGCTTTGCTGCCGCGCTTGTGCGTAGTTACTGTTTTGGTTTCTTCTATAGCCATTTCCTAGTTGGATTTCTATTACTAATTGTCTCCGCCTGTGCGGAAACGAGGAATTCAGTTAGTTTGCCGTATTACGGCAAACCCAGCAAACTTGTGATCGCAACAATGCCCGGAATCAGCGCAATCGCCGACAATCAAGCGCTTCGCAATCACAAGTTTCGCAATCACAAGTTCTTCAATTACAGCAAGCCGGAAGCGCGCATGCCATCTTCCGCGCGCTTGATCTCAGCCTCACCCGGACCGACGTTCGGCAGACGCATCGTCGTGGAGTCGAGAATGCCACGCACCTTCAGCGAAGCCTTGGCCATAACAGCTGGAAACCGTTGCCGTTCATTGCTTCGACCAGTGGAGCAAGCTGCACGGCAATGCGCTGAGCCCCATGAATGTCACCGCGGTCGAATGCGGCAGCCAAATCGCGCATCGGACCGGAAGCAGCATGTGCGATCACGGAAATAATGCCGACCGCACCAACCGAAAGGAACGGCAGGAACAGACCGTCATCGCCCGAATACCAAGTCAAACCGGTCTCCATACGCTTACGCACGGCACCCGCGATATCTCCAGTGGCGTCCTTCACCGCCTTGACGTGACCAAGCTCAGCCAAACGACGGTAGTTTCCAACTGAATGTGCAAACCGGTGCGGCCAGGCACATCGTAAACGATAATCGCTTGTCCGCGGAATCATTGACCGCCTTGTAGTGACGGAACACGCCTTCCTGCGACGGGCGCGAATAGTACGGAGCGACCACAAGCACCGCATCGGCGCCCGCCTCCTGAGTCTGCTCCACCATGCGCACGGTGTGGGCGGTATCGTTGGAACCCGCACCGGAGATAACGGGCACGCTCACCACATCCTTGACGGCCTGAACCAGCTCGACCTTCTCCTCCATGTGGGTGGTGGGAGACTCGCCCGTGGTGCCATTGACCACAAGGCCATCGGCGCCATCGGCAACAAGCTGCTTCGCAAGCTTCTGCGCGGCCTCGAAATCAACGGAACCATCGGCCTTCATGGGGGTGACCATGGCCGGAAGAATACGTCCGAAAGGAGCAGGATCAAGAAGATGCATAGTACCGTCAGTCATAGTGCCAACGGTACTTCCCGCCACGGACGCCGAAGCGCCCGAGTTCGCGACCATATCGCAATATGAACTGCCTTCCAGAGACCAAAATCCCCCACCCGCTGGAACAATCCTCCCGTCAACCAGCCTCCCAGAGACCCAAAACCTCCAGTTAATGGAACAATCCTCCCGCTACCAAGCCTCCCACAGTCCAAAATCCCCCAGCAAGTGAAGAATCGGTACGCTTAGCCGCATACTCAGGGGGATTCAAGCCAAATGACTTCACGATTTTGATCTGGTGACCGCACGATTTCGGAATATCGCACGATTTTGCTTTCCTGACCGCACAACACTCCAAAACAGTGCGATCACCAAGAGGGAAAAGTGCGCCCATCAAAACAAACTCAGGCAAGGTATTGGGTGGGGTTCTGCTCGAACTTGGCGGCGCAGCCCGGGTTGCAGAAGTAGTAGGTGGTGCCATTGTATTCTCGGGTGGCTGCAGCGGTGGCCGGATCCACGCTCATGCCGCAGACCGGATCTTTGGCGGGCGCGCTCTGATTGCCGTTGGCAGTGTGGCCTCCACAGCAGGAGTGCGCGCCGCCCATGCCTTCCATACCCTCGTGCATACCTTCCTTCTTGGCCTTGTGATCACTGAACAGTCCCATGATGAATCCTTTCTGACTATGGTTGTTGTGATTATTATCGTTCGGGTTCGGCTGGCGAACCTGATACGTCTTATTTGCGGCACGCACCGCCTTGTCTGGATCGAACAGGCGCAGTCGGCTCGCGTTCGTCACCACGCATAGCGACGAGAACGCCATGGCCGCGCCCGCGATCATCGGATTGAGCATCATGCCGGTGAACGGGTACAGTACGCCCGCCGCAATGGAAATGCCGACGCTGTTATAGCCGAGCGCGAATCCAAGATTCTGTGCGATATTGCGCATGGTGGCGCGGGTCAAGTCGAGCGCATGCACCAAACCCATCAGCGAGCCATTCATCAATGTCACATCCGCGGACTGGATCGCCACATCCGTACCGGTACCGATGGCGAATCCCACATTCGCACGGGCAAGCGCAGGAGCATCGTTGATGCCGTCGCCCACCATCGCCACCGTATAGCCTTGCGCCTGCAGTTTCGCGATTTCGTCCGCCTTGTTTTCCGGGCGCACTCCAGCGATCACGTTGCTGACGCCAACTTGATTGCCACGGCACGCGCCGTCGTTTCGTTGTCTCCAGTGAGCATCACCACGTTGACGCCACGCGATTTCAAAGCTGCGATGGCCTGTTGCGAATCGGCTTTCACCGTATCCGCAACGGCCACGATTCCCGCAAGCTCGCCGTCGATTGCTGCGAGCATCGGCGTTTTCCCTTCCGCCGATAGCCGTTCCATGGTTGCGATAATGTCGTCAAGATCCTCGTTGCCGACACTCGGCATGGCCACGTCAAGATCGTCGATCAGATCGGTATTGCCGACCGCAACGTTGTACATTGCGGTTTCGGGAGAAGATATGGATGATTCGAAGGTCACGGAAGATGCAGAGGATTCGTCGGCTGCAACAGTCGGATTATTTGCAGATATTAACGGCAACGCGACGTGCGCAGTGACGCCCCGACCGGAAATCGCACGGAATTGCGTGGTCTCGCCTAACGTAAGATGCTTTTCTTGCGCGCCCGCAACAATCGCGGCGGCAAGAGGATGTTCGGAATCCCGTTCGGCACTGGCGGTAATCGCCAGCAGATCATCCGGCATTTTGCGCCATTTTCCAAGCGGAAACACGTCGGTCAACGATGGCTTTCCAGCGGTGATCGTGCCTGTTTTGTCAAGCACGACGGCATTGATTTTGCCGCAGGTTTCCAATGCTTCGGCGGAACGGATCAGCACGCCCATCTGCGCGGCACGACCAGTCGAAACCGTTACGGAAAGCGGCGTGGCAAGACCCACGCGCACGGGCATGCGATCAGCAGCACCGAAACCGCAGCCACCAACGCATGCACCACGCGTGGTTCCGGCCCAAACGCAAACCACAACGCGCACGACCACACGGCAATCAGCACCACAATCGGCACGAAAATGCCTGAAATCTTATCCGCCATGCGCTGCACCGGCGCTTTTGAACTTTGCGCGGATTGCACCAATCCGATAATCTGCGCGAGCACCGTGTCTTTGCCGACTTTCGTGGCACGATACCGCAGCGATCCAGTGCCATTGATGGTGGCACCGGTCACGGAACTGCCGGCCTGCTTCACCACAGGCATGGATTCGCCGGTAATCATGGATTCGTCAACAGCCGACGAACCAGCAATAACCACACCGTCAACAGGAAGTTGTTCGCCGGGGCGAATCGCAATAATATCTCCGACCGCCACCTGCTCGACCGGAATTTCCTCTTCAATTTCACCTCGTACCACGCGAGCGTTTTTCGGCTGCAATCCCGCCAACGCGCGCATGGCCTCTCCAGTACCGACACGAGCGCGCGCTTCAAGCAATTGGCCGACCAGCATCAGCGTAATAACCACACCAACCGCTTCAAAATACGGTTCGCGAGCATTCTCAGGCAGAATCTGCGGAATAAACGTGACCACGCACGAGTAGGCAAACGCACATACGGTACCCAGACTGACCAGCGCATTCATTTCCGGCGAACGGTGAATAATCGCCGCGAAACCACTGCGGAAAATCGGTAATGCGGCATAGCACATCACCGGCAGCATCAGCACAAATTGCACCCAATTCGGCATCGGATACAGCATCAACATCGTCGAACCGAATACTGGAATCGTAACGATGGCTGACACAATAAGACGCGCAATCAGCGTTCGCATCTCACGAGATTCGGAAGAATCGTTTGACGAATCAGAAGAATCTGAAGAAATATTGGAAGATTCAGCGGATTCATACGATTTTCATCAACAACAGTTTGTTGCGATTGCATATGAACGTGAGATTCAGCAGTATTCGTGCTCTCTTCCGATTCCGAATGTTCTTTCGGCATTGCGGCATGATGTTTTCCCGGCACCACCCGTAATGTGCCATGCAGCATGTTCATGCCACATGCGAAACCGTACTCCCCCGGTTCGTTAGGGTGAAGCGTCAATGTCGTTGTGCGGAAAGCGGGCAATGCCAGGTCGACACCGAAATCGGAGAACACCACGTGCGACGAGCATTCACCGTCTTCTTTGCGATCGAATATCAATCGCAATGGCAAACCGGCCTCAGCTTCGATGATTGCCGGACTATACCCACCTTTGACTTCGACAACCGCCTCTTGCACGCCGTTATCGACACGAGCGCGGAATGCTTTGCGCGGCGCGAAGAAGAACCATAACACGGCTGCCGTCACAATGAACGCGACAATGACGGCAATCAAAGCCTGCATATTCTCACCAACCTTATTCACGTTCACGTCTCAATGACCCATCATCACAATATACCCCTATAGGGTATATTTGCAAGAGAAAAGCGGTATCTTCAGCGGTAAGATCAAGATTTCAGCGTTACGAGGAGCAGCATCATGAACGCAACCCATCACGGATACGCGGACGACCAGAAGAAAATCATCGCGCGCCTCAACCGCATTGAAGGCAAGTGCGAGGCATACGCCAAATGACGGAAAACGGCGAATACTGCATCGACATCCTGACGCAGATATCAGCCGTGAACAGTGCGTTGAAATCGGTAGCGCTGCTGCTCGTCGACGATCATCTCAACCACTGTGTCAAAGAAGCCATCGAAGAGGGCGGGGAAGTTTCCGAAGCGAAAATCGCCGAGGCAAGCGCGGCCATAGCACGCCTCGTAAATCGTAGACCGCAAAACATGTCAATCCCCGATCCAGCAAGCGAAAACTCACCATCGCCGCCAAATCGGGGATCGTATGATCAGACCGGAAAAGTTCCAGACCCCATAGATTTACGAGGTAGATTTACAGGTCGAGGAAGTTGTCGAGGCCGACGGTCACGCCTGGGTATGCGCCGGTGGAGACCTTGCGTACGGCCAGCAGCACGCCCGGCATGAAGGAGATGCGGTCGAAGCTGTCGGCACGAATGGTCAGCTGCTCGCCGTCATTACCGAACAGGGCCTCCTCATGGGCGTTAAGACCGCGCAGACGTACGGCGTGCACGTGAATGCCGTCAACCACCTGGCCACGGGAGCCGCCATCGGTTTCGGTGGCATCCGGCACAGGGCCAAGACCTGGCGGCCTTGCGGCTGCGGCGATGCCCTGCGCGGTGTGGAATGCGGTGCCGGACGGAGCATCCACCTTGTTCGGGTGATGCAGCTCGATCACTTCAGCGGATTCGAAGTACGGAGCCGCAACCTTGGCGAAATAGTCGGCGAGCACGGCGGAAATGGCGAAATTCGGCGCAATGAACACACTCTGGCCCTCGCGAGGCGCGGCAGCGAGCGCGGCACGCACCTGATCGAGCTTCTCGTCGGTCCAGCCGGTGGTACCCACCACCACGTCGACACCTTGCGCCACGAGTGCGAGCACATTGTCAAGAGACACGCTCGGCACGGTGAACTCCACCACCACGTCAGTGTTGCCGGGGGTGATTTGGGTGAGGTCGTCGCCGGCGTCAAGCGCGAGCGCCAATTCGGTGTCGGCCGCGTTGTTCACGGCATCGACCACATGGGAACCATACGTCCTTGGCGCCAACTACAGAAACCTTGATCATTGCAGCTCCTTCAACATGTCGCACGTACGAGCGTACGAACAGCATTTCAAATCAGTCTCACTCATTCTACTGAGGAATGTTCCATTTACGAATGTAAAGAGACGCTTCGACGCGTCACCGCCCAGCCGATCAAGGCGAACGGAATCGAAGCGAGCACGAAAATCCATGGCAGCATCAGGCTTACGTCTGGGCTGAAATGGTCGAGCATGATTCCCGTGGTCATCGAACCGAATGACGCGCCGATGGTTCCCGCGGTGCTCACCCACGCGAGACCTTCGGTCAGCGATTCTTCCGGCACGGTCTCCTTCATAACGAGATTGCCCGAAGCGAACACCGACGAAACGGTAAGACCCGTAAGGATTTCAAACACTCCCATCATAATCAGATTGCCTTGGCACATGTGAATGATGAAGAAGCCTACCGTTATGATCGCGAGGAACGTGATCATATGGCGCCAGCGGGAGCCCTTCAGCTCGCGCGTGCCGAAAACCAGCGCGCCTATGCACGAGCCGACCGCCAACATCGCAAGCTGCACACCAAGCAGGGAATCAAGATGCAACGCTTTCATAACGGCCGTCATCGACGTATCGAATGCGGTGAAACTCATGTTGAACACGATGAATACCATCAAAAGCGGAATCACGCCCGCATAGGTGAGCACATTGCGTTTCTTGCGATTGTCATTCGACTTCAACTGCGCGACGGTCAGTTTGTCTTGTTGTTTGTCTTGTTGCACGGAATTTGCGCCGCCATTATTTCCAGTATTGCCGTCAACCGCCAATCGCACGTCCGCATCGTCGGAAGATGCCGAAACAACAGTGATTTCACGTACTACCGGCGGTTGCGTGTCACGCAATGCGAAGAACACCGTGCCGCCGATCGCGCACGCAATCGTCGGCACAAACAACTGCGAAACGGGATGCACGGAAGCCGCCAGGAACGCGGCCAGAATCGGTCCGAAAATGAATACGATCTCATCGATGGCGGATTCCAATGCATACGCAGTGTTCAGCAATGAGCCGTTGCCGGTACGGTCAAGCACATACGTCCAACGGGTACGCACAAGCGCGCCGAACGAGAATTGCGTGAGCCCCATCACCACAGCCAAGGCGAACAGCAGTGGAATCGGCACGCGCACCAATGCCGCGAACGCAAAGCCAAGCATGGCGATGATTTGCACGACAAGCACTACCGATCCGACCTTGCGCTGGCCGAATCGGTCGAACAGTCGTGCGTACAGTGGCGTGACCGCCGCCGTGGAAAGCACATATGCCGCGCTCATCACGCCTGCGATCGTCCAATTGTCATACAAATGGTTGAGTGCGAGGATAATGCCAAGCTCATCATCGACATCGGCAGTCGCGCCAAGGCTCCGGAAGCACAGAACGCTTTGGTTCCCGGAATGGAGAACAGTACGGAATATGGCGACTTCGGGATTTCGGTTGCGCTGGTGGCAGCCATGATTATCGCCTCCTTAACTTTCGTTGCGTCCGGCACGTGTGCCCGCCCACACATGCTGCACGAGGGTAGCGGCGCTCCTCCACAACGCTGCCCATAGTGCGTTACCTACGGGCAGGCTGGAAAGCGCCGCACGTTCGGCGCACCAGCACTAGTCGTTGTCGGATTGTTCCGGAATTCCGTAGCTCAACTCGGCAAGGATCTCTTCTTCTGTTTTGTCGGCGGCATTGAGCTGTCGATCGCCCTCAATGGGTTCACTCAGATAGTAGAGGCAGGCGTCGATAGCGGTGAGCGGTACGCCCTCCATTGCCGACAGCAAGATACGATACATATCCAACTGTGCTAATTTTTTCTGAATTTCCTCTTTTTTGCGAGGTTTTTTTCCGGTTTTCCAATCGACAATAGTATATTGTTTCGACCGATCCGCCCCATCGAGACCCCCGAAGAACACCGCGTCGAGTTTGCCGTTGACGATGGTGCCCAATTGCGGCACGTTGACGACGATTTGCCGTTCCGCCCACGCGGGCTTGCGCCGTGCCCATGTCGACGTTGCGAGACGCTGTTGCCAATCGAATATCCCGTTATTGTCTGCCCCATTATCGTCTTGATTGTCTTGCGATTGCGCCGCATTGTTGCGTCGCAGCTCGGCAAGCATCGCCAATCGCGATTCAGCTACGCGAGTACCGCCATTGCCGCTCGCGCCAACGCCAATGCCGGCATCATTCGCATCGGCCATGATGAACCGTTCCGCCCAAGCATGGAACTGCGTGCCCAGTTGCGCGGCCGGAGACGCTACGTTCGGTATCGGACGCACCAGCCCACGCCAGTAAGTGCGGGCGCCACGCTCGTCCATCATGCCTGCGCGCGCCTGCAGCGAGGTGACGTTCTGACGACCGGACGCAAGAATCCTCTCGCCCTTCGCACGCACCGCGCTGTCGAACGCATCCTGCGACGCCTCTCCAAGCATGTCAGGCATGAGATTGCTGTCGGCACCAGCAATTGCGCGCATCGCAGCAGCGAAGCACCCGTATTTTCGCAACGCCCAGCACCTTCGCCACCGACAGGCTCGCCAACTTGCCCGCCGGCCCGTTCGCCAGCCCGCCCATCAGTCTGCCCGCCAGCATTGTTCATCGCCGAATCCACCTGCAACGCAGACAAACGCAACGTCTGCAGGGTCTCATCGCTCAACTCGCACGGCCATGGCAGGAACTGGTTGCCTTCCGACGGCTCGAGCGGCGCATTCCAAGCGTCGCCGACCACCGCATCTTCAAAATCGCGGGCATGCTCGCCCACAAAAAATCCATCCGGCAACGGCGCATCGATCGAATGCAGACTGGTCATGCCGTTTTCGGAGGAATCGACATCCTCAACTTCCGCAATATCGGCCAGGTTGCTCGGCTCAGCCGCTCTGGAAACGATATTGAGCATGGAATCGCGCACTTCCACTAGGAAATTCGACGGTTTGGACACACGTTTGCGATCGCCCACGGCACGCGGATCACGGCTTTCCGCATTCGTTGCGCTGCAGGTGAGCAGCGCCTCATGACGGGCGCGAGTCAACGCCACATACGCGAGGCGACGCTCGTCGGCATGCAACCGACGGCCATACTCCTCGATTTGCGTCAAATACAGTCCGTCCGGATCAATACCTTCCATGTCATCGACGCTCATATTCCGCAAGGTGCCGAACACTTCGTCGTCAATGATTTCCGCATCCTCCAGCATTTCCAACGCTTCCAACGGATTTCCACCCACAAGCGCGTCATGGGGGAATCGCGGCAGAATATCGGCGTCCACACGCACCGGAACCGGCACCGCAGCAGGATCGGTCAGCCACGTTTTGGCGGTCTCATGATATTCGGGCGGCGTCCACACGCCATCCTGGAAACCGTTGAGATGCTCTTCATCAACGACCACACGCAGATCGCTGCCCTTGTTGGTGGGAATCCGCCATCGGTCATGCCGACCACGGCCACGGCATCCCATTCAAGGCCCTTCGACTGGTGTACGGTCATCAGCACCACGTCGACAGGCACATCGGGAGCCACCGCGTTCTCCTCGCGTGCGTCGCGCAGCGAATCCGCCATGAGATGAACGCGCGCAGGCTCGGCGTTCCCTGCGACGCGATCTCTGCATATACGTGTCGACGAGCTTCAGCAACGCATCGATCGGCGATTTGGCGAGCGCACCGGACGTACCGG
>ENA-OQHA01000529-OQHA01000529.1-human-gut-metagenome-genome-assembly--contig:-NODE-529-length-18844-cov-3.837474_pt1 | contig 18844 bp, 21 predicted proteins | sample MGYA00242558_ERZ504707 | MGnify/ENA primary metagenome ERZ504707 (study PRJEB26092, sample SAMD00036197) | human gut metagenome | host: Homo sapiens | study: EMG produced TPA metagenomics assembly of...
ATTGTGAAGCTGTTTGATGATTTCTACCTTTTGAGCTCCGTTGTACTTTCGTTGTCCCTTTGGCATACAAAAACACCCCATTTCCTAAACAGTATACCATACTGTCTAACAAATGGGGTGCAGTTCATTTCCTTTATGGATATTTTTGTGGTACATCCGCTTTCTTCGGAAGGAAAGCCTATTCGCATCGTTAAGTTTCAAATTCCAGCTGCGGTGACAGCAATCCCTACAGGATGGAAAAATCGTTTTTATGGCCGTGTGGGGAATCTCTTGTTGATTTATCGCAGGAAAAAATCGATAGAATTCGAGGTGAACGCAGAACTGATTGGACTAGAGAAATTATTGACGGGGTTTCTTTATCGCATCTGGACACAAAGGCTGTTTCGATTGCCAGAACCAATTACAGAGAACGCCTTTCCAATGCAGCTAATTCTAACGCAGTAGAAGAACTTGACAAAATGGATGATTACCAATTTTTGTCTAAAATTAAACTTATTCGGAATGGAAAAATAACGAAGGCTGCATTCGTTCTACTTGGAAATAGCGATTATTCGGATTTCTTTGAGGTTCCTCCGCAGATTATGTGGAGACTTTATGATCATAAAGGGAATACAATAGACCATGAAATTTTTGATATTCCGTTTTTGTGCGCTATAGATTCGGTTTACAAAAAGATTCGCAACTTGACGTATCGCTATATGCCTAATCAGCTAAGTTTATTTCCGACTGAAACGCAACAATATGATTCTTGGCTGCTGCGAGAGTTGCTTAACAACTGTATTGCGCATCAGGATTATACTGCGGATCGAAGGATATATGTAGATGAATTTGAAGATCGTATTGTAATATCAAACGCAGGACAATTTCTACCAGGAAATATTAAGACTGTATTAGAGCCGGCATATGCACCGCCATATTATCGAAATCCGCTTCTTGCACAAGCGATGGTCAATTTTAAGATGATTGATACTGCCTCGATGGGAATTCGCCGTGTTTATTCTATCCAAAAAGAAAAGCTGATCCCTATGCCAGACTATGACTTGTCAAGATACGATCAGGTTCGTGTTACGGTTTACGGAAAGGTTTTGAACGACAACTACACAAAAATTCTTTTTGAAAATCCCAATATGGATTTAGATACAGTGTATTTACTTGATAGAGTTCAGAAGGGAGAAAATATTAGCAGAATGGAAGCCGCTGCATTGAGAAAGCTTGGATTGATAGAGGGGAAAATTCCAAAGCTGTTTGTTTCTGCAACGGTGGCAGAAGCCCTGGACCAAAAAGCTCAATATATAAAAAATAAGGGATTTGATGATCAATATTATAAGCAATTGATTGTTGACTATTTGAACAAATGGGGCAAAGGGCAAAAAAGTGACTTTGATAAATTGCTGTTCGATAAATTGCCTGATTCCCTAACAGCCGTACAAAAAAACACTAAGATTCGAAATTTACTGGCATCACTTAGGATGGGCGGCATTATTGAAACCGATTCTGAAAACCATCAGCGTTCCAATTGGGTGTTGACGAAAAAATGAGATTTTTCATCATCTAATCAAGCTCTAATCAAGCGCGAACGCTGAAAAGTACAGTAGTACGTCGATTTTATTAAGCTGTTATATGGTGTAATTAAAGGTCTATGAACTGCCTGTTAAAATAGAACCGCATGAATGATACAAAAAGGAGTTCCACAGTACAGCCTATTGTAATCGTTTTCCGAACGCTCTGTAATTTTGGCACCCGCGCAGGCTGCGATCAAGAACCCCCGCAAGTAATTGCGTGAGGGCTTGAAAAAGCACAAATAAAGTATATGACCGCCCCGGTTTCTGTGATAGGAAACCGGGGCGGTTTTTTGCGCTCACGGAGGGGTAGATGAAAAACGCAGTATGAATATATACTATATAAAAATGAATATATGCTAAAATTTCGGGGAAATACTTGCATTTTCATTAAAATGGGTGTATTATGACACCTGCCGACGAAATGCCGACAATCAACAAGAGAGGGATCGATACTATTATGTCTTTGAAGAAGAAAATTGCTGCGGCTTTCATCGCCTGTGCGATGACGCTTGCCGTGGTTCCTTCCGCCTTCGCCTGCACGGCACTCTATGTCGCAGCGACCTCACCGAGGATGGCACCACCATGTTTGGCCGGATCGAGGATCTGGCACCAACGATTACAACAAGCTGTTCAACGTCAGCCTGCCGGGAAGCACACCGCAGGCGAGGTGTACGAGGGCTGCTACGGCTTTACCTACACCTTCACCCACGACAGCTACCGCTACACCGCCCGCCGGGACGACAATGGTCTGGGTGTCTGCCCGGACTGCGACAGCACCCACGAGCACACTCCCTATGAGGAGGCTGGCACCAACGAGAAGGGCGTCATGGTCTCTGCCACCGAGTCTCTCTACGGCACCGACGCCGTGCTGAGCGTAGACCCCTATGTGGACAACGGCATTGAGGAAGCTGAGATCACCACGGTGCTGCTGAGCGAAGCTTCCACGGCCCGCGAGGGTGTTGCCCTGCTGACCTCCATCTACGACAACGCCGGTGCAGCCGGCGGCTCCGGCGTGTTCATTGCCGACCAGAACGAGACCTGGTTCGTGGAGAACCTGACGGGCCACACCTACCTTGCCCTGAAGCTCTCCTCCAGCGTGGTCTTCATGCAGCCCAACATCGCCGCTATGGGCAAGATCGATCTGGATGACACCGACCATGTGGTGGCCTCTGCCAACCTGATCTCCGTGGCCCAGAAGGCCGGTACCTTTGTGGGCGATGCCGCTGCCAATGTCATCGATCTGGATGCCTCCTACAACGGCGACATCGCATCGGACCGCATGGCAGCCGGCCTGAACTACCTGTACGGCACCGACACCTTTACGAAGGACAACTACAGTGAGACCGACTTTGCCATCAGCAATGTCGGCGAGAACGGTGCCATCGTCCCGGTCTACTCCAACATCCAGCTGACCAAGAAGTTCTCGGTGGAGGATTCCATCCACTTCTTTCAGACCGAGCCCATCGGCAAGACGGGCAATGTGGAGACTCATCTGTTCCAGGTGAGCGCCACCGGCGATCTGAACACCGCCATTACCGAGTGGACCGCTTTTGACGACGACGTGTACAACGCCTTCGTCCCTTACTATCCGATGCTGACCACCGACACTGCAGATGTCTACAAGGTCTCGGTCCATAAGGTCACCCGTTCCGACGAGCAGCCCACCGAGGGCGTCTGGTATCAGGATGCCAAGGGCCGCTACTACACCTACCCGGACGACTGGACCGACTCCTTCTACGGCGTGCGTGACGCCCTCTCCAACCTGCTGACCTACGGCAGCAATGGCAATCAGGTCACCGCAAAGGATCAGGTTGCAGCCAAGGCCAGTTATGCCGCGCTCCAGCAGGAGATCATGGCCGACTACGCCGATATGAAGGCCGCCGTTGCCGCCGCCGACACGCTTGAGGCCAAGCAGGCTGCCGCCACCAACGCCAGCAATGCCATGAGCCAGAAGGTGTACAACACCACCCTGAAGATGTACAATAAGCTCCAGGCCAAGACGGCCGCCCGGGCATGGGTCAGCTCCCTGCTGCACTGAGGCTTTGCAGCGCCTGAGGCGTTTCCCATAAAACCGCAGCGCCCCCGGTTTCCATGACAGGAAGCCGGGGGCGTTTTGTGTATGACTGCTCCTTGCAAACGCCGCCCATTCGTTCTATATGACAAGGCAAAACTGCCGGAATTCTATTTGCAGGAAGAAAATTTGGAGAAGATCATTGCGGAGATGGGGTAAAACACACTGGAAATTCACAAATAACGTATCATCGTTGCTCCGAACGCTCTGTAATTTTGGCACCCGCCCAGGCTGCGATCAAGAACCCCCGCAAGGTTTTGCGTGAGCGCTTGAAAAAGTACAAATAATGCAAGTGAACCGCTCCGGTTTCCGTAACAGAAAATCGGGGCGGTTTTTGTGTCATTTGCTGAATCGGAAGGATCCGCTTGTAAAGTTGGGAAAAAAGGTGTAATATTGGTGTACAGAGATTTCGAACAATGCATGATATGTAATGTCTCTGGAATCCGCATCAGCGGATGTGCTCCGAATGCTTGATAGGGAGCAACACTTTCCCCGCCTTGCGGGGGTAATAGCCGGAAAACGGCAGACATCAAAAAAACTGAAAAAACCATGAGAAAAGCAGCAAACATCCGCTTTATAGGACTTTTTGTGTGCTATTCTATCCTCAGAGAAACCCCGATGATGCGGAAAATGCGATTTTCCTGACTGCAGTGGAGGTGGAACAGGATGAGACGACGAACGCTTTCTTACGAGGTGCGGCTGTTTGCAGGCAAAACAGACCCGGTGAACAGCGGCTTCTGGCTGCCGCTCTGGATGCACCTGCGGGATACGGCGGGTATTATGGTATATCTGGTGCAGAGGTGGCTGCCGGATAGCGTCCGTCAGCATATCGGATTGGACGAGGACCAGCTGACACAGACCGCCTGCTTTCTGGGGTGGGTTCACGACCTGGGGAAGATATCCGCGGCTTTCCAGGGGCCAATGATGGCACATTTGCCGGAGCCCAGACAGCGCTTGGAAAAATACACAACGCTTCGGTACCGGGAACAGAACCGCAAGTATTCACGTCACGCGCTGGCGAGTGAGGCCATCTTGCGGTGGCTGAAATGCCCCAACGGGCTTGCATCGGTAGCAGGCGCACACCACGGCAAGCCACAAACCGGGAAGAATGTGCTTGACCAGCTGGGCGATGAGGAAGAAGAAGGCAGCTGGGAATCCAACTATTGGCCCGAGGGCGAGCAGAAATTCTGGGAGAGCTGCTGGCGGGAACTGTTTGACTACGCCTTGCAGGAAAGCGGCTTTTCCAGCGTGGACGAGCTGCCGCAGCTGACCATCCCGGCTGAGATCCTGCTGACCGGCCTGCTCATCATGGCGGACTGGATCGCCAGCAATACCCGATACTTCCGCTCATCCCTGTGGAAGAGGTGGGCAGCGATACCCTGTATCCTGCCCGTGTCAATCGGGCGTGGGAAGCGCTGGACCTGACCTCTCCGTGGGAGGTGCAGTCGGATGTGACGGAACCGGGGGCGTTTGCGGAACGCTTCGGCTTTCCGCCCAACGAAGTCCAGCGGGCCATGCTGGAAGCCGTCAGCCAGGCCCAGGAACCGGGGATGTTCATTCTGGAAGCACAGATGGGCGTGGGCAAGACGGAGGCCGCGCTGGGTGCGGCAGAGATTTTAGCCAAGCACGGCGGCGAGGGCGGAATCTTCTTTGGTCTGCCCACCCAGCCACCGCCAACGGCATCTTTGGGCGGCTGCTGGCATGGGCCGAAAAGCAGCCGGATGGGTTGGAGCACTCCATCAAGCTGGCCCACGGCATGGCCGAACTGAACGAGGCCTACCTCCGATTGCAGCAGGACACGGTGTGGGTGGAGGAGGATCTGGAAGCAGACCCCGATGCTGACCCGGAGAGCCGGGTGATGGTGCATCAGTGGTTTCGCGGCAATAAGCAGGGGCTGCTGGCTGATTTTGTCATCGGCACGGTGGATCAGCTGTTACTGGCGGCGCTCAAGCAAAAACATGTGATGCTGCGCCACCTCGGCCTTGCGGGCAAAGTGGCGGTCATTGACGAGTGCCACGCCTACGATGCCTATATGAACTGCTATCTTGACCGGGCGCTGACCTGGCTGGGCCGGTACAAAGTACCGGTGATCCTGCTTTCCGCTACCCTGCCCGCCAAGCGCCGGGTCGAGCTGGTCAGGGCCTACCTGAATGGAAGAACCGCCCCGGACGGCTTATGGCAGACCTGCCGGGGCTATCCGCTGCTGACCTGGACGGACGGCAAACAGGTGGAGCAGACGACTATCCCACTGGAAACCGAACCACGCAGAGTGGAGACATTCCCGCTGACCGAGGAACAGCTGACTGACACTCTGCGCAGTGCCTTGCGGGAGGGCGGCTGTGCGGGCGTGATCGTCAATACCGTGAAAAAGGCGCAGGCCATTGCGGCCCGTCTGCGGGCAGAACTGCCGGAGTTTGAGGTGGTGGTATTCCACGCTCAGTTCCTCATGCCCGACCGTGCCGCCAAAGAAGAGGCGCTGATGAAGCGCATCGGCAAGCACTCCACCCCGGAACAGCGGGATAAGCTCATTGTGGTGGGCACGCAGGTGCTCGAGCAATCCCTTGATATCGATCTGGATCTTCTGGTCACAGAGCTCTGCCCCATGGATCTGCTTTTACAGCGCATCGGACGACTGCACCGCCACGAGGGGCGGGCTCGTTCCCGGCCGGTGGCGCAGGCCCGCTGTGCCGTGCTGGACACTGGGACGGAGGACTTCGACGAGGGCAGCAGGGCGGTTTACGGGGAATGGGCTGCTCTGGCGCACCCGCAAGCTCCTGCCCACCGCCATCACCCTGCCCCATGACATTGCCCCGCTGGTGCAGGATGTCTATGGCTGGGAGCCCGACCCTTTGCCCGCCAGCCCGCAGAGCACTGCGGCCCGGGCGGAGTACGAAAAGGCCCAACAAATCAAAATGGGCAAGGCGAAGACTTTTACCATTCTGCCGCCGGAAGAGCACAGAAAGCGCCCTTCCCCGGAATACGCTGGATAATTGGATGGATGATGTGGGTGCGGTCAGTGACAACGGTGCCCGCGCGGCGGTGCGTGACGGTGACCCTTCCATTGACGTGCTGGTGCTGATGCGGGATGCGGCGGGAAATGTCCGCTTCCTGCCCGATGAAACGGGGCAGCCCGGTGCCTGCGTGCCCACGGACGAGCCGCCTCAGCCGGAGATGGCGCTTCAAATTGCACGGCAGAAGCTGCGCCTGCCCGGATATTTCAGCAAACGGTGGTCGGTGGAACAGACCATCGACGCACTGGAAGCCGGAACCGGGAAGTGTTCGGGCTGTGGCAGCAGTCACCGCTGCTGCGGGGAGAACTGATCTTACTGCTGGATGACCACCTGACCGCACAGCTTGCCGGGCAGGTGCTGCAATACGACCGTGAAAACGGTCTGACCTACCGGAAGGAGGAAGAGAATGAAGCAAATTGAGTATAATTTGCTGGAGGAACGCTGGGTGCGGGTGCGCGGGCAGGACTATACCGTGCAGGAAGTTTCTCTGCCGGATGCCCTGCTGCACGCCCACGAATACCGCGACCTGGCCGGAGAACTGCCCACGCAGGATGCCGCCATGCTGCGGCTGCTGCTGGCGGTTCTGCACACGGTGTTTTCCCGGGTGGATGGAAACGGTACGCCGGCCCCCTTTGAGGAAACGGACAATGCCCTGACCCGCTGGGAGGAGCTGTACCGGCTGAGGCATTTTCCGGAAGCGCCCATCCGGGCCTATCTGGAGCAGTGGCGGGACCGCTTCTGGCTTTTCCACCCGGAACGCCCCTTCTGGCAGGTGCCGGAAGCGAAGATCGGCACAGAATACACCGCTTCCAAGCTGAACGGGGAGCTTTCCGAGAGCAGCAACAAGCTGCGGTTATTCTCGTCCTATGCGGGCGAAGGAAAAGAGGGTTTGACTTATGCCCAGGCGGCCCGCTGGCTGCTGAGTGTGAATGGTTATGATGACACCTCGGCGAAGCCAAAGGGCAAGGGACTGCCCTCGGTGGGTGCTGGCTGGCTTGGCAAGCTGGGGTACATTCAGGCACAGGGCAGCAACCTGTTCGAGACTTTGATGCTGAACCTCACTCTGCTCAAGGATGGCGTAGAACTGTGGGGGAGAATCATCCCTGCTGGGAACTGGAACAGCCCCACAGTGCAGAGCGCACAGAAATCGCCCTGCCGGACAATCCTGCGCAGCTGCTGACCCTGCAATCCCGGCGGCTCCTGCTCGACCGAGAGGGGGAAATTGTGACCGGATTTTCTCTGCTGGGCGGCGATTTCTTCCCCCGGGAGAACGCATTTGCAGAACAAATGACCGTCTGGCGTGACCCGGATGCCAAAAAGAGCAAAAAGACCGGGCAGGTCACCTTTGTGCCCAGCCGTCACGACCCGGCAAAGCAGTTCTGGCGGGAGTTTCCGGCAGTGTTCTGTGAGGAAGGGGAAAGCGTCCGCAGGCCCGGCGTTGTCCGCTGGGTGGAAATGCTTCAAAATGACCCGGACTGTCCGCTGGAACGCAAGCGGCTGATCCGCTTTGCCATCAGCGGCATGAAGTACGGAGATAAGGATTTCTTTGTGAACGATTCCTTCAGCGACAGCCTGACCTTTCAGGCCGCGCTGCTGGGAGAACTGGGACGGCGCTGGACAGTGCCATCCGGGATGAGATCGGGCGCTGCGAGCAGGCCGCGCAATCTGTCGGCCGCCTTGCCTGGGAGCTCTCCCTTGCGGCGGGAGATAAGAACGATACGACCGCGGAATCCGCCCGCACCCAGTTCTACTTTACCATCGACCAGCCGTTCCGGCTTTGGCTGCAGAGCATTGACCCCGAAACGGACAAGCTGGACGAAAAAGCCGATGAATGGCAGGAGAAAGCCCGCAAACTGGCCGCAGAGCTGGGCCGCCAGATGGTGGAGCGGGCCGGGAATGCCGCCTTTGTGGGCCATAGGGTCGAGGTGAAAACAGGCGGTAAAAAGGACGAAAAGAAAACCGTTCTGTATACGGCCCCCAAGGCCTACAATAGCTTTCTGTACAATCTGCGGAAGCTCTATCCGAAGAAAGAAGGAGAAACAGCATGATAACGGATGCAATCCATGATTATGTGGCCGGACAGCTGAGCGGGCTGTGGAGCCTGCCCAAACCCCAGCGGCGTGCCCAGCTGGCAGAGCTGCGCCGGGGCGTTGGGCATCAGCCCGGCGACCTGCCGGCGCTGTGGGGCAGCTTCCTGCAGGAACTGCCCAAAGAGCTCTGGGGCAGGGAAACGGCGGCAGGAGAGTGCCGGGAACCATCGGAAGCCGAGTGGGCGGTCTACCTTGCCCTGACTCTCTACGCCCTGCACCAGCAGGGAGAAGAGAACGTTCATGAATGAAAAGGGCTGCACGCTGGGCAGGGCGGTGCGCCTGCTGGCCCAGAATTCCGCAGCTGCCGCGCAGGACTGGACCGAGAGCAGCGTCCTGCGCCGGTTCAACGCACTGGCCACAGCGGATTCCATGCCCGAGGTGTCCCACTACCTCCGGGGGATGGTGCAGCTGTTCCGGGGAAACGAACCGAAGCTGAAACTGGATTACCCCCGGCTGGCTGTGGAGCTGTACCGGTTCCAGCTCCCGGATCAGGCAGCCAATGTCCGCCTGCAGTGGGGCCGGGACCTCTACCAGATGAATGCCGACACACCTGAAACCGAAGAAAAGGAGAATTGAAATGGATACCAAGCGTCTGTATGTTGATTTTCATGTGCTGCAAACGGTGCCGCCCAGCTGTGTGAACCGCGACGATACCGGCAGCCCCAAGACGGCTGTCTATGGCGGTGCCACCCGCGCCCGGGTATCCTCTCAGGCGTGGAAGCACGCGATCCGAGAGATGTTCAAAGATGAGTACATGCTGAATGCCGAAGATATCGGCAGCCGAACCAAAAAGATTGCAGATGTGGTGGAAAAGCAGATCAAACTGCTTGCACCGGATGCGGACGCAGCTAAACTGGCAAAGAAGTAGTCAAAAACACAGGTTTAAGGTGGACGAGAAGAGCGGAGAGGACAAACTTAAGACATTGCTCTTTTTGAGCGAGGCCCAGGCCAAAGCATTGGCTGAATTGGCGATTGCAGATTGCAATGACCCGAAGCAGTATAAAGATGCACTGGGGACGGCTCCTTCGGTAGATATGGCGTTGTTCGGAAGAATGGTGGCAGATGCGCCTTCCCTGAATTACGATGCCGCCGCTCAGGTGGCCCACAGCATCTCCACCCATGCCGTACAGAACGAGTTTGATTATTTCACCGCTGTGGATGACTGTGCCCCGGAGGATTCGGCAGGCGCGGGCCATCTGGCACGGTGGAGTACAACTCTTCCACCTGTATCGCTATGCTACCGTCAACATGGTGGAACTGGTACACCTGCTGGGGGCTGAAAAGGCAGCCCAGGCTGTCCGGGTGTTCGGCGAAGCCTTCATCCGCTCCATGCCCACCGGAAAGCAGAACAGCTTTGCCAACCGCACCCTGCCGGATGCTGTCTATGTCACCCTGCGGAGGATCAGCCTGTGAACCTCTGCGGTGCCTTTGAAAAGCCGGTGCGCAAGAGCCCTGAAGGCTATGCGGAACCCTCCAAGACGGCGCTGAAGCAATACGCGCAGCAGGTGTATGCCTGCTATGCGGATGCTCCGGCCCAGAGCTTTGCTGTGGGCATCGGGCTGGACGAGCTGGCCCCGGCCATGCCCCTGAACCAGATGCTCACCGCGTTGGAACGTGCCGTAAAGGAGAAGCTGCCCGGAAATGAGGTGTGACCATGGCAACGCTGTTGCTTCGGCTGGCCGCGCCCCTGCAATCGTGGGGTGCGGATTCCAAATTTGAGACCCGCAAAACGAACCGGGAACCCACAAAAAGCGGTGTCATTGGCCTGTTGGCAGCGGCTCTGGGCCTGCGCCGGGACGATGCCGCAGGCCTTGCCCGGCTGAACGGCCTGCACTTTGCCGTCCGTGCTGACCGGGAGGGCAGCCTGCTGGTGGATTTCCACACCGCCAACCGGGAAGAGGATCGGAAAAAGGCAAGGCTCCCTATGTGACCTACCGCCATTACCTGCAAGATGCGGTCTTTCTGGTGGGGCTGGAAAGCGAGGACACCGCCCTGTTACAGGAACTGGAAACGGCCCTGAAACATCCGGTCTATCCGCTGTATCTGGGGCGGCGTTCCTGCCCGCCCACCCTGCCGCTCTGCCTTGGCATCCGGCCGGGAAACTGCTGGATACCCTGCGGGCAGAACCGCTGCTGGTGAAACAGAGGAATGGGGCCCCTTGCACATCGTGGCAGACGCGGACCCGGCGGATGCTGCTGCCGTGCCCCGGCGTGATCTGGCGGTGTCGTTCAGCCCCATCCACCGGCAGTACGGCTTCCGCCCAGTGCGGGAGTGGAACACAAACCCGCCGGAAATGCCCGGCGCGACCGAACATGACGCAATGGCAGAATTGAGGTGAGGAATCATGTATCTATCCCGCGCAGAACTTGACCCGACCCGCCGTGAGACCATGGTGGCGCTGATCTCGCCCCAGAAATTCCATGGTGCGGTGGAAAACGCTTTTCCCGGTGCGCGCCGCCGCAGGCTGTGGCGGCTGGATCAGCTGGGAGAAAAACTGTACCTGCTCCTGCTCAGTGAGGAACGGCCGGACCTGACCGCCCTGTGTGCGCAGTTTGGCACCGGTGCGCCCCCGGAGACCCGGCCCTATGACCCGCTGCTGGAACGGGTGACAGCAGGCAGCTGCTGGCAGTTCCGCCTGACTGCCAACCCCACCCGCAGCAAAAAAGACTCTGCCGACCATACGGCCCGGGGAACCCTGAAACCCTGCTATCTCGAGGTGGAGCAGGAGGAATGGCTGTGGGCGCAGGCCGCAAAGCACGGCTTTGCCGTCTCGGAGGGGTCCTTCGCAGTGACCCGGAAGCAGACCTATCACTTCAAGAAAAACGGCACCCGGCCCGTTACCCTGCTGGCTGTGACCTACGAGGGCATTCTGCAGGTGACGGACCCGGAGGCTTCAAGGCCTGCTGTGCGAGGGCGTTGGCCGGGGCAAGGCCTATGGCCTTGGCCTGATGACCATCATCCACAGGGAGGAGACCATGGCTGAGATGCCGGTCTTTTCCCCGCCCACGCGGGGGTGATCCCGTGATGAAGGCCATCGAGGCAGGCATCATCACCTTTTCCCCGCCTGCGCGGGGGTTCCACGTTGACAACCCTGCGCAAAAAGCAGATAATAGGTTTATCTTGAATGCAGAGCGAGGGAAAGTATATGCTGTATTTTGAAAACGATTACTGCGAGGGTGCGCATCCGGCGATCTTACAGAAGCTGGTGGAGACCAACTTTGAAAAGGTCTCCGGCTACGGCACCGATCCCTATTGCGCCAGTGCGCGGGAGAAGATCCGCGCGGCGTGCGGCGCACCGGATGCCGATGTCTGGTTCATTTCGGGCGGCACCCAGAGCAACGCCATCGTCATTGCATCGATGCTGCGCCGCTGGGAGGGTGTGCTGGCCGCATCCACCGGCCATGTGGCTGCCCACGAGGCCGGTGCCATTGAGTTCACGGGCCACAAGGTCATCGGCCTGCCGCACACCAACGGCAAGCTGGATGCCGGGACGGTTGAGGACTGGTGCAGGACCTTCTATGCCGATGGCAATGTGGACCACCTCGTGTTCCCGGGCATGGTGTACATCTCCCACCCGTCGGAGTACGGCACCCTGTACACCAAGGCAGAGCTGGAAGCGCTGTCCGCTGTCTGCCATAAGTACCATATGCCGCTGTTTATGGACGGTGCCCGTCTGGGCTATGGTCTGACCGCCGAGGGCACCGATGTGACGCTGGCCGATGTGGCCCGCCTGACCGATGTGTTCTACATCGGCGGCACCAAAGTGGGTGCGCTCTGCGGCGAGGCAGTTGTGTTCCCCCACGGCGCACCGGCTCACTTATGACCATGGTCAAGCAGCAGGGCGCTCTGCTGGCAAAGGGCCGTCTGCTGGGCATCCAGTTCGATGTGCTGTTCACCGATGACCTGTACCAGACCATCAGCAAAAATGCCATTGAGACCGCCGCCGTGCTCAAGAAGGGACTGGCCGAAAAGGGCTATTCGTTCTTCATGGATTCGCCCACGAATCAGGTGTTCATCGTGCTGTCCAACGAGCAGCTGGCCGCGCTGGAAGCAAGGCCAAGTTCGGCTTCTGGGAGAAGTACGATGATACCCACACCGTTGTCCGCATTGCCACCAGCTGGGCCACCCGGATGGAAGAGGTGGAGCAGCTGCTGGAGCTGATGTAAGGGCACACCTGCCAAATGGCGGCGCGGCTCTTTGTGCAGGATGCAGATTGTATTTTCTGCGCGGATATGCTATTCTTAACTGGATAAAGGCTGCACTTTGTGCACCGTGGAAGGATGGTTTATATTATGGGCTTTTTTGACAAGCTTTTTGGCGGCAAGGCCGCATCCGAGACGAAATTTTCCGGCCAGAAGATGACGGTCATGCTTCCCATTGACGGCAAGGTGATCCCGCTGGAACAGCTGCCTGACGAGACCTTTGCCTCCGCGATCCTGGGCCCCGGCTGCGGCGTGGAGCCCACCGGCGACACCGTTTATGCTCCCTTTGACGGCACTGTTACGCAGGTGCCCGAAAGCCTGCACGCCGTTGGTATGATGAGCGATGACGGCATTGAGCTGCTGATCCATGTCGGCATGGACACGGTGGAGATGAAAGGACAGGGCTTTACCTCCCTGACCAAAGAAGGGGCCAAGGTCAAGGCCGGCACCCCGCTGCTGAAGGTGGATCTGGAAGCCATCCGCGCCGCAGGCCACCCCACTGCAACGGCCCTCATCGTGACTAACAGTGATGACCTGCCGGAGATCAGTGTTGCTGCAAACGGCGATGCTGCCGCTGGCACGCCGGTGTTCAAGTTCAAGAAATAAGTGAGCAGATCCCCCGAAGGCAGAGTGCTTTCGGGGGATTTTTGCGGTAAAAAGTCATACTTACTTGCAAAAAAGCTGTATTTTGCGCGGTTTTCTCTTGCATTGCAGGGGAAGCTGTGCTAGAGTAGACAAAGTGTGAGCCAAAAACCGGTACTGTGAGAGGAAAAGTATATGGAAACAAAAAAGAAACACGAATTATCCCTTGCAAAACGCATGGCGATCTCTCTGGTCTGCGGCCTGGTGGCCGGTCTGGCCTTTATGTTCCTGCGGGAGCATCTGAACGCCAGCGGTCAGGCAGAGACCTGGACCACCATCAACAACCTGCTGTTCCAGGATATCACCGCCGAGGGCGCTGAGCGAGCCTTTGGCATCTTCTATATCATCGGCCAGCTCTTCATCAAGGCGCTTCAGCTGGTGATCATCCCCATGGTCTTTACCTCCATTTCGCTGGCCATCGGCAGCATTGCAGACACCCGCACCATGGGTCGCATTTCCGCAAAGACCCTGTTCTGGTTCCTGCTGTGCTCCTTCCTGGCGCTGCTGCTGGCAGGCTGTGTGGGCTACGGCGCCTACTCCATGGGCCTGTTCAACACCCGCATCGAGGGTCTGGCAGAAGCTAGCGGTTCCACCGGTTCCAACCCCCTGAACGTGGTGCTGAACATCATCCCCTCCAACATCGTCACTGCCTTTGGCAGCAATGGCGCTGTGCTTTCCAGCGTGTTCCTGGCAGTGGCCATCGGCCTGAGCATGAACACCCTGGGCGAGAGCCGCACCGCGACCCTGCGCCGCCTGCTGGGCGAGGTCAACGATGTGGTGGTCGTGTTCCTGAACTTCATCGTCAGCAACTTTGCCCCCTTTGCAGTCTTTGTGCTGCTGACCCGTACCTTCGCCATCTACGGCATTGATTACCTCAAGCCCGCGCTGGTCTATGTGGTGGTCACGGTGGTCCTGTTGCTGGCCTTCCTGATCATTGCCTACCCGCTGGTCATTGCACTGGGTGCCAAGCTGAACCCTTTCACCTTCATCCGCAAGATCGCCAACGTGGCAGTGTTCGGCTTCTCCACCTCCTCCAGCGCCGCCACCCTGCCCCTGAACATCAAGGTGTGCGAGGAAGAGTTTGGCGTGGATGAGAGCATCGCTTCCTTCGTCCTGCCGCTGGGCATGACCATCAACATGGACGGCACCGCCATCATGCAGGTCATTGCCACCGTGTTCATTGCAGGCTGTGCCGGTTACACCGTCACCCCCGGCCAGCTGGTCGTGGTCGCCCTGCTGGCCCTGCTGGCATCTGTGGGCACCCCCGCCGCTCCCGGTGCTGGTGCTGTCATCCTGTTCACCATCCTGTCCGGCATGGGCTTCGTCAACGACGGCGCTCTGCTGGCCTACTCCCTGATCCTGGCCATCAACCGCCCCATCGAGATGCTGGTCACCTCCCTGAACGTGGTGGGTGATGCAGTTGCCAGCATCTGCGTTGCCAGGAGCGAGGGCCTGCTGAACGAGGAGACCTTCAATAAGTAACAATACGCCGTAACAGGCGCAGCAAAAACTCCCATGCACAGCATCTTCCGATGTGAGCATGGGAGTTTTTTGTGTGGTAGTAATTGCGGAAAGAGTGTGATATACTCGGCTTAGTTCAACAACTCGGAATTTGATAAAGGAGTGTGATTCTATGAAAAAGAAATTACCCATAATCCTCTTGGGTGTTATTTTGGCTTGTGTGTTGGTTTTCGGTTTCCTTTATGCAAACAATGACATTGGTAAAACCGCAAACAGTTTAGAAGCAGACATTCGCCAATCTCAAAAAATTTTGGATGATTGGATTGTTGATGGAAGCATTTCCGACACAATGGCTGCATTTATTTCTTACCCACAGGACAAGACAGACCACACTTTTTCTGTCTATGTAAATCGCCCTGGCTTGTCTTTTGGATATTTCTTCCGTGGTGGTGGAGATATAATTGAGGTTGATGATTATATTGCAGAGTTTGTTGTTGAGGGAAATAACGAAAGGGCATTTATCTCAATGAATACCCAAAATATTGTTCGACTTGAAGTAGATGATGGCAACTGCATTCAGGTGATTGATATTGATAGCGGCAAGCCTTTCGCCATTGTCCTGCCCCTCAATGTAGGAAGCATCTGTTTCTATGATATGAATGGAAATGTTGTGGAATATCTTCGCCAACAACTTTGACCAACTTCAATTTGTGAAGGTGCATTATGGACAAATATTTAAAAGAAACAAAAATGTTAGATTATTCCAACGCAAACATACAGCAGTTAATTCGGGAAAGAGGATGGAAAAATATAAATGAATTTGAACGCTTAAAATCGATTTATGATTTTGTTAGGGATGAAATATTGTTTGGATATAATATTGATGATAATGTTCCTGCATCAAAGGTTTTGGCAGATGGTTATGGACAATGTAATACAAAAGGAACATTGTTTATGGCAATACTAAGGGCATGCAATATTCCTTGCAGGGTACATGGATTCACCATTGATAAAAAATTACAAAAGGGAGCAATGACAGGGGTTGTCTATAAAAATGCACCACAAAATGTATTTCATAGTTGGGTTGAAGTTTACTTTGAGGATAGATGGTATGAGTTAGAGGCGTTTATTCTTGATAAAAAGTATTTACAAAAAGTACAGGAAAAAAATAGTGATTGTAAAGGTGCATTTTGTGGTTACGGTGTAGCCGTAAAAGACTTCAAAAATCCAATTATAGATTTTGATAGAAATAATACATATATTCAGAGTGAAGGAATTAATCAAGATTTTGGAGTCTATGATTCGCCTGATGACTTGCTAAAAGAACACCATCAAGAAATGTCTGCGATAAAAGCATTTTTATATAAACACTTTGGCAGGCATTTAATGAACCGAAACGTCAAAAAAATTAGAAATTGCTAAATTCCAGTTTGACGGAGTAATGGATATGAAAATCCGAGAAGTGAATGAGAATAAAAAGCAGTTTATATCATTATTGTTATTAGCTGATGAACAGGCGAGCATGGTTGATCGGTATCTTGAAAAAGGAACTATGTATGTGCTTGAAGACAATGATGTAAAAGCTGAATGTGTTGTCACCGATGAAGGTAACGAAATACTTGAAATTAAGAATATCGCAGTCGACCCGGAAAATCAGGGAAAGGGCTATGGCAAAGCACTAATTGATTTTCTTGCCGGTAAATATGCAGATGAATATTCTGTTTTGCAAGTTGGAACAGGTGACAGTCCATTGACGATACCATTTTATGAAAAATGTGGATTTGTTCGTTCTCACAAGATTCCCAATTTCTTTACTGACAATTATGACCACCCAATTTATGAGGGCGGTGTACAGTTGATAGATATGATATATTTGCAAAGATGTTTATAACTTCGCGTTTGTGGAGCAAAGCGGAACAATAAAAGAGCAGTGCTTCCGGTGGGTGGACCCATTGGAGAGCACTGCTCTTTCTTTGTGGGAATGTTCAGCAGGCAGGAACGTCACAGCGTGCCGTAGGGTGCAATGCCGATCATGTACTCAACGCCAATGGCGACCAGAACGACCAATGTGGAGATGATGAAGCCGTGCAGCATGGGCTTTGCGCCGGAACGGCAGAGAGATTTGAAGTTCGTGTTCAGACCAATGGCCGCCAGAGCCGCGACCATCAGAAACTTGCTGATGGTCTTCAGGCCGGAAACCAGCCCGGCGGGCAGAAGGCCCAGACTGGTCAGCAGGGACATGGCAAGGAACGCAAGGATGAACCAGGGGAAAATGGAACGGATGCTCACCTTGACACCGTTGGCCTGGGCGCTCTCTTTCTTTTTCAGGTGCAGGTTGATGGCGGCAAAGACCAGAACAGCCGGAATGATCGCCAGCGTGCGGGTCAGCTTGACCATCGTTGCAAAGTCACCGGCTGCTTCACTGAAAGCGTAACCGGTGGCTACGACGCTGGAGGTATCGTTGACCGCCGTACCGGCCCAGAGACCGAATGCGGCATCGGAAAGCCCGAGCCACCGGCCAAGGAGCGGGAACACAACGATCATCACCGTATCGAACAGGAAGGTGGCGGACATACCGTAGGCGATGTCCATGTCATCGGCCTCGATCACCGGTGCAATGGCGGCAATGGCAGAGCCGCCGCAGATGCCGGTTCCGGCGTTGATCAGGCTGCTGGTTTTCCAGTTGAGCCCGAGCGCTCTGCCGATCAGCGCGCCCAGCCCAAAGCAGGTGGCCAGGGTGAAGAGCATGACCGTCAGCGAAAAACGGCCCACGGTCAGCACGGTGCGGATGTTCAGGCTGGCACCCAGAAGGACGATGGCGAATTTCAGGACTTTTTTAGAGGTGAATTTGATGCCGGGCGCGGTTGTTTTGTTGGGCTGGAAAAACGCATTGATGGCCATGCCGATAAACAGGGCGATGACCGATGCGCCAATGAGGTGGAGCCCAGCGCTGCTTTCCAGCGTTTCCAGCCACTTGGCGATGCAGGCGATGCCCAGTGCCAGCGCGGCTCCGGGAATCAGGGCGGTGATCTTCTTTGACATTCGTTGGGTTTCCTTTCTTTTGCATGTTATACGGAAATAAAAACAAGCGAAAACCACCGGCAGAACCGGTGGTTTACTGCTGGAGAAAAGGGTGCTCAGAACGAGCCGCCGGAGGAACCGCCAAAGCCGTCGCTGTCCACGGAGGAGCCGCCGGAGCTGCTGCTCTCCTCGTGGGGCGGGTCGTAGACCTGCACGCGGTCGGTGTGGGTGTAGTTGTCCACCTGCACCCGCAGCTTTAAGCCTGCGCCGATGTAATCGTTGGCCTCGGTCTTGAGCCGGGCTGTTTTCATCTGGCTGTACAGCACGCCGCAGACGATACCGGCAATGATCATGGGAACGCCGATGACGATGAGGAGCAGGATGGGCCAGCCGCTGGTGTCGTTGTCAACATCCAGCGGTTCGCCGTGCTCGGCGTAGAAATCCAGCGTGTCGGCGCACATGGAGAGGTACTCGGAGGCGGCCTCGGCCCAGTCATCGTCCGAGAGATAGGGAACAACGGCATCTTCGATCTGCTCGATGCGGTAATCGGTAAAGGCTGTCACGCCGCCGCCGTAGGTGATGGTGACATACTTGCGGGAGCCGACTGCCAGCAGGAAAAGGATGCCGCTCTGTTCAGAACCGCTGCCCAGACCGTTGGCAAGGTAGTAATCTTTGGCGTACTGGCGCTGGTCGGCATCGCCGATGCTGTCCACCACGAGAAAATATACGTCGCAGTCGTGGCCGTCGCTGGCGGCTTCGGCGGAAGCTTCCAGCTGGCTGTAAG